>Ga0209713_10000012_pt1 | contig 145566 bp, 134 predicted proteins | sample ArcOceMetagenome_3_FD_187444 | JGI IMG/M metagenome (GOLD analysis project Ga0209713, IMG submission 187444) | Marine eukaryotic phytoplankton communities from Arctic Ocean - Arctic Ocean- Svalbard ARC20M Metagenome (SPAdes) (version 2) | ecosystem: Environmental > Aquatic > Marine > Oceanic...
TAAGGAGTACGCTGTTTCGCCGTCATAAGATTGTAATGAAAAAGAAGTTGTTCCCACCATTTGATTGGCTATATTGGTTTCAATTAATAAACTTCCTTTTTCAGTTTGTGCAGTAACAGTTGTTAAAGCAAATACAGCTGCTGCTGTAAGTAATAATTTTTTCATAATAGATTTAGGTTTTTATATGATTTATAATACGGCAAATATATTACAAAAAACAATAAAAAAAAAGGTCTCAACAGATATGAATGGTGTGTCATAAAAAACTGTTTAACTAATAATATTAAAAAATTAAACAAAAAAAAGGAGCCTAATGGCTCCTTTTTAAATATTGTTATGTGTTTGTTAGAACGAATACACGGCAGCTAACACAAAAGATGATAAAGTATTAGAATGGTTTAAATCATTGTCCATAAAAGTTGCAGCTTCACTTGCTGAATCTAATCTGAATTCTGGCTTAATCATTAAGTTACCTACTGAATAGTTTCCTGTTAAAGTCACTGCAAATACATCTGCATCTCCTTTAAAATCGTAAGCACCAATTCCACCAGCACCACCTTCAGTTTCAACAAAATATTCAGCTCTTAACCCTACAGAAAATTTTTCTGAAGTCGCTAATTGAGGATACAATGCTACACCTGCAAAACTAGTGTCAATATCGATGTCGTCAGTCGCATCGTAGTATGCTGCATTAATTCCTAAGAAAAATGAATCTGAAAAATCAATACCACCAGTAAAATCTACTTCGTAAGCACCTTGAGAAGCTAAGTAATTTAAGTACTGCCCCTTGAATCCAAACTGAATTCCAACAGCATAGTCTCCTGTAGGATTGTATTCAGTTAAATCTGTAGGATTCATAATAGCTGTCATTAAAGTTAACTCATCACCAAAATCAAAATCAGCTTTTATACCTGTATGACTGAACGGTCCATAAGAAAATAAATACGATGTACTGTAGTTAAAGTTTCCTACTGGAGAAATAACCTCATACCCTAAAAAAGTATTGAAATTACCCATTGTTAGGGTCACTTTTTCACTTACATTCCAGTAAGCGTATAATTGATTGATAATGTCTGCAGAATTTGAGTTCATAGGAGATGCAAAAACAGCATCTGTTCCTCTAGGTCCAAAAACCAAATCAGCAACAACTCCTACATTAGAAGCCTCATAGCTAGCAACAATATTTGCCATTCCTAATGAGAATCCTGAAAGGTTTGCAAATGAAGATCCTGGTGCAATTGCATTCTCGTCATTTGGAGCATCTAAATTTGCTCTGTAATATGCGTCAACAGACCCACTAAAAGACAACTTTGGCTCTTCTTCTTGTCCGAATGTAAGTCCTACAACGGCAAGAGATAATAAAGTAATTAATTTTTTCATAATTATTATTTTGTTTAATATTGAAGCTGCAAATTTAAACAAAATAATAATTCAAAACCTACATATAATTACTTTAATCGTGAAAAACATACACTTTATGGGGCTTTTAAGAAGAGGATTTCAAGACTTAAATACAGTCAAAACGCATAAAAAACACTAAAATCAATTAAATGTTACTATAATTTTTGTAATATCGTTGTCATAATTATTCAATTCTTTAATACAACACTATGAAACTAAAAATCACGCTTTTACTATTTATATTAATTTCGAACCAAAACATTGGTCAGTCTCAAAATCAAAAGACCTATGCTTCTAGCATTACTGCTGAAGAATTAAAAGAAAAACTTTACATCTATGCCTCTGATGAATTTGAAGGCAGAGAAACAGGCGATAAGGGTCAAAAAATAGCCGTAGAGTATTTGAAAGAGATTTATAAAAAACTTGGAGTCAAAGCAGCTAAAGCGGACGGAAATTATTTTCAGAACGTTCCCTTGGTATTGGTAAACCCTCCAAAAGTATCTATAAAAACTGATGAAAATTCATTTAACTATTATGAAGACTTTATAAGTATTAGTGATGCAAAAACAGATTTTATAGATTCTAAAGATATTGTAGTGGTTGGTTATGGAATTAAGGATGCACGCTATGATGATTATGAGGATTTAGATGTGACTGATAAGATTGTAGTGGCTATTGCTGGAGAACCAAAAAATGAAGATGACACCTATCTTATTAGTGGGTCTAAAAGTATTTCTAAGTGGTCAAACGGGCGTCAGGAATTAAGTTCAAAACGTAATGCAGCCAAAGAGCTTGGTGCAAAAGCATTCTTCCTGATTAATGAATCCTTATTTAAGCGTTATGCTACTTACTATAAGTCACGTGACCAACGCGAAGGTGAAAGCAATTTAGCTTTAGATGTGAGTGAAAAATCTATGTATGGTTTTCTTGTGAGTGAATCAATGGGAGCTGTTTTATTAAAAACAAACAGTCTGAAAATTGATTTTAATCAGGTAAATGAAACTGTTGTTTCTGAAAATGTTGCAGCCATGATTAAAGGAAGTGAAAAACCTGATGAATATATAATTCTCTCAGCACATTTAGATCATGTAGGCATGCACGATGGTGAAGTTTTTAATGGTGCCGACGATGATGGCTCTGGTACTGTTGCTATTTTGGAAATAGCAGAAGCCTTAAAAAGTGCTCAAGAAAATGGTGAAGGACCTAAACGCTCTGTGATTTTCTTACACGTAACAGGTGAAGAAAAAGGCTTGTTAGGTTCACAATATTATACAGACTACGACCCCATTGTACCGTTATCTCAAACAGTTGCTAATTTAAATATTGATATGATTGGACGTACAGATCCAAAAAGGAAAGAAGGGAAACGCAATTACATCTATCTTATTGGAAGTGATAAATTAAGTACTGATTTACATAACCTCTCTGAAGAAGTGAATACAAAATACACTAATATTGAATTGGATTACACCTATAATGATGAAAACGACCCCAATCGTTTTTACTACCGTTCTGATCATTATAATTTTGCTAAAAACAATATTCCTATCATATTTTATTTTAATGGGACTCATGCAGATTATCACAAAGCAACGGATACTCCAGATAAGATTGAATACGACTTACTTGAAAACAGAACACGTCTAGTTTTTTACACTGCGTGGGAATTAGCAAATAGAGACGATGCGGTAAGAGTTGATAAGGCTGTAGAATAATCCTTCTTAACTGATACAAACAAAAAAAGCTTCTCTATATAGAGAAGCTTTTGTTTTTGGGTGGAAGACCGGGTTCGAACCGGCGACCCTTGGTACCACAAACCAATGCTCTAACCAGCTGAGCTACAACCACCGTTTGGCATTCAAATAATGCGTGTGCAAATGTATAGTATTTAGTATTTTATACAAACCTTTTTTTATATTATTTTAAGTCAAATAACGAATCTATCGCAGGAAGCCTTTCTACATTAAAACCTTCAGCATAGTCTACACCAACCAAACGCCCAAGATCAGCCGCCCTATAACGAATGCTATCTACAAAGTTTTTTGAGGAAATAGGAGTTTCAGGTGCCTGACTACTAGGGTCATAGAATTGCGATGCATAGGCTAAAACAGATGCCATTTTTTGATCGATGTGCAAACTAATATCCACCACAAAATCTGGTTTGAGGGATTTCCATTGAATATAATGATAGATAGATTTTGGACGCCAAGGCGCTTGTAAATCATTTTTTTCTTCAGAATGAGTCTCAATTTTAACCAATCCGCTTAAAAAACAAGCATCACTCACTAGCTTACTCGCCTTTCCATGGTCTGTATGACGGTCGTCAACGGCATTACAAACGACAATTTCAGGACGGTATTGACGTATTTTTTTTATAATTTCTAATTGATGAATTTTATCATTCATTATAAAACCATCAGAAAAATTTAGATTTTCTCTAAATGACACCCCTAATATTTCGGCCGCACGTGCAGCTTCTAACTTTCGAGTGTCTGCGGTACCTCTAGTGCCTAATTCGCCTTTTGTTAAATCTATAATACCAACGGTTTTCCCGTTTTGAATTTCTTTATAAATTGTACCGCCACAGCTTAATTCTACATCGTCTGGATGGGCACCAAAAGCTAGGATATCTATTTTCATAAACTTATTTTTTAAGATTGCTTGCAGAAATGGCCTGCTCAATATCCTTAATTAAATCTTTAGCAGTTTCTATTCCAACAGAAAAACGAATTAATTGATCTGTAATTCCTTGTGCCGCTTGGTCTGACACAGAAAGTAATGAATGAGAGGTTTTAGATGGCAATAACATAGTACTTTCAACTCCAGCCAAACTCATTGAGGGCTTGATGAGTGTTAAAGCCTTAAGAAATTTTTCGGAGTCAAAACGATACTTCAATTCAAAAGACAACATCGCTCCATACCCTTTCATTTGAATTTTAGCCAAGCTATGATATTCACTAGACTTTAACCCAGGATAATATACGGTTTTTATAGCTGCGTGTTTTTCTAAATATTTGGCCAATCGTTTTGCATTGCGTTGTTGGGCTTTTACGCGTATGCCTAAAGTTTTCATACTCCTTTCTAGTAACCAAACAGTATAATCACTTAAATTACCCCCAAAATCTTTTGCTAAATCCCAAATCTTATCCATAATTTCTTGAGAAGAGGCTACGGCTCCAGCACTTATATCACTATGACCTCCAAAGTACTTAGTAGCACTATGGATTACAATATCAATCCCTAAATCAATTGGATTTTGAATGATTGGAGATGCAAACGTATTGTCAGCAGCTGTAATGATTTGATGGTTTTTAGCCAATTTAGCAATCGCAAATATATCGACCAGTTTTAATAAGGGATTAGAAGGGGTTTCAATATAAATTAGTTTAGTGTTCGGTTGAATACACTCTTTAAATGATTCTGGAGATAAATCTTTTGTAAAGCAATACTCAATTCCGTAACTCGTAAAATGCGATTCAATAAAATTTCGAGTTCCGCCATAAATATCATTTTGAATCACAGCATGATCCCCCGATTTTAAGAAGGTTAAAAGCGTTGCAGAAATAGCTGCCATTCCTGATCCAAAAATCATGGCAGCTTCCGCATGTTCCAAAGCTGCAATTTTTTTTGAGAGATGCTCCTGATTAGGAGTGTTAAAATAACGCGGATACCGTTTTGTATCAACATCCATAAAATCAAATGAAGTTGACATATAAAGTGGAGAAACACTCCCTTTGAAAGTCTTATCTTCAATGGACCCTGAATGGGTGCAAATGGTATTTAATCCTGGTTTATTAGAGTTCATAATAGCTGATTAAGGGTTCTATTACTACCTGTCAATATCATTAAATTGTTTTATGAGTACAAACGCCCATATTACAACACAAAGGGATACAAAAATGGAAAAAAATAGGACGAAGTTGTTAGCGGTCAAGACGGAAAAGTTTAAAGAATATCATTAGACCTAAAAGCATTGGTGCCCAGATCCCTACAAAAATACCATGCAACTCCTCACCTGTCATAAACAAGTATTCAGAAACACAGATGATTACTGCACACAATGCCAGTAATAAAATATTAGTGAGTCCAAGTTTTTTTAAAAATTTCATTGGTGTCATTTATTTAATTCGAAAATATAAAAAATTTGTTATTTATTATCAGTTTATCACTAAAATCTAATAGACTCTATTTATTATCTTCGTAAAAAAAATTAGAATGTTAAAAGCAGTACTTTTTGATATGGATGGCGTCATTGTAGATACCGAACCTTTACACCACAAAGCCTACAAGATGATGTTTGACGATGTGGGGATTGAAGTGTCAGATGCGATGTACCGAAGTTTTACGGGACAGTCCACAAGAGGTATCTGTGAATTTCTTTGCAATCACTTTGAATTAACTCTTGAACCTATTGTCTTAGAAAAGGGCAAACGGGCGCATTTTACGAAGTTGTTTTTTGAAGACCCCGATCTTCAACTTCTCGAAGGTGTGGAGGATCTCATCAAAAACTATCATGCAAACGGATTAACTTTAGTCCTAGCCTCTTCTGCATCAATGTTTACTATTAATAATGTAATGAAACGTTTTAATCTAGACCCCTATTTTAAAGACAAATTGAGCGGTGCCGATCTAAAAGCATCCAAACCACACCCCGAAATATTTATCAAAGCCGCAAAAGCTGCAGGAGTTTCTAATTCGGAATGTTTTGTCATTGAAGATTCCACCAATGGAATTATTGCAGCAAAAGAGGCAGATATATTTTGTGTAGCTTACAAAAGTGTACATTCTAAGGACCAAGATTACACGAGAGCCGACATGCTTATTTCAGATTATCAAGACATTTGTTTTGATAAAATTAAATCGAGTTTTAATTAAGATTATTTCTTAAAATACTTCAGATGTTTTCTGTAAGCAAACACAGAGAGTACAGAGATTAGAACAAGTGCTGTTGCAATGTATGTAATACTAATTTCTTGATCGTCTTTTGCATAAGAATGCAGTCCTGCTAGGTAAAAGTTGACTCCAAAATACGTCATCATAATACTTCCAAACGCTAAAACTGAAGCAACACTAAAACCAAAACGGCTTCGCAATCCAGGAATCAAACGCATGTGTATTACAAAGGCATAAATCATAATACTAATTAATGCCCAAGTTTCTTTAGGGTCCCAACCCCAATAGCGACCCCAACTTTCGTTGGCCCACATACCGCCTAAAAAGTTTCCGATTGTTAACATTACCAATCCAACGGTCAATGCCATTTCATTAATAATGGTCAGTTCTTTGATGTTTAACGCCATCTTTTTCTTGTTTTTAGAGGTCGTTAGGATCATCAATAATAAGGTGGTTACTCCTAGAACCATTCCTAGTGTTAAGGGGCCATAACTACCTACAATAATAGCCACGTGAATCATTAACCAATAACTGTCTAAAACAGGCTGCAAGTTTCCAATGGAAGGGTCCATCCAATTCCAATGCGCAATCATCAAAATCATGGCTGTTACAAAAGCAGTAGATGCAAACGTTAAATCGCTTTTTACTCCTAACATCACTCCAAAGGCCATGGTAGCCCAAGCCACATAAATCATGGATTCATAAGCGTCACTCCAAGGTGCGTGTCCTGAAATATACCAACGCGCAATTAAACCAACAGTATGAAGCGCAAACAGACCTAAAATACTGTATTTAAATATTTTAACAGAAATATTTACGTATTTACTGCGATCTTTGAAGATTTGAATTATCAACAACAAGAACATCAAAGTACTCGCGTACATATAATATTCGAATAGTTTTTTGAAAATATCATAGCGGTTGTATATAATTTCAGTCGAAATTTTTTCTTCGGAAATCATAGTATCCCCACCATATTTTATTTGTGTTTTCTTTATCGCGTCTAAAAGTTGTTGGCTTTTAGAAAAATTGACTTTTGATTTTTTTTCATTCTGCAAGGTGGCCATATACGCCATAAACCCTGTTTTGATAAAATTACCGTAAAGCGAATCTTGTAATTGGTACGCCCCTTCTCTAAATTCATTTGACGATACCCATTTATTATTTTCATCATTGGGAATTGGAAATAAACGTAAAGTACTGCCCTCAAGGGTATTGAATAACAAGCTGACGCGTTGATCGGTTTCTGTAAATATTTTTTGAATGGCCGTTGGCACTTGAGCACTGTACGCATCGTCCAAATAAGGTCCTAATTTATAATTGAGGTTAGGGTCAAGAAAATCTACTAAAGCTGCATATTTAGCTGTTTTTTCTAAGCCCAAAATGGAGCGAATGGTGTCTGCTTTTTTAGCTTTTAAGAAAATAATTGGGACGTTGTACCAGAGTTGAGGACTTTCCTGCATCGACAAAAATACTTGATTTGCATCAAAATCATTATACACATCTTTTTTGCTCAGTTTACGTAACAGTTCAGAAGCATAGGTATTGACAGGTTTCATTCGTCCATCTGTATCTTGAATCACCAAATGCCCTAAACGATCTGTCTCGCTTACAGGGGTGATATTCAGATTTAAAATAGAATCTAGCTGTATTGTCGTTGGGCGGAGATTTTTATGATCCGAGCCGTGTGTTTGTGCAAACCCACTGAAGGATACCATAAATAAAATAAACATCACCAGATTTGATTTCTTTTTCTTGATTTTATCAAGTTGACTTCTCAAGGATTCCATGCGCGCATTTTTTGAAAATAAGATAGCCAGCAAACCAAAATACAATAAATAGTAGCCTAAATAAGTAAACCAAGTCCCCCAATAATCATGATTGACAGATAATATGGTTCCTTTTTCATCTGGATCAAAACTGGCTTGAAAAAACTTATATCCACGGTGGTCGAGAATATTATTCATATAAATATGAAAATCAAAATCATCTTTTTCAGCCTCCAAAACAGTAACTTTACTTTCAAAAGAGGCATAGCTTTTTTCGGTGCCAGGGTAACGTTCGGCAATAAAATCGTTTAGTTTAATTTCAAAAGGAAGGTCTAAAAGTTTGGAGCCGTATTTAAAATTAAATTCCAACCCACCAACTTCTATTTGTTTAAACGGATTATTAGATCCCTTCCCTCCTAGTAAATTTAATGTTTTGGTGCTGCCATTCGCAGATATTTTTAGAGCAATTCCATCTTCATCACCTTTTAATAATCTTGATTTTTTGACGACATCAAACACACCTTTAACTACAGGTTTTGGAAAAACAATCGCTTGGTTTCCGATAATGTAACGAGAACGTAAGACCAGTGGCTGAATACTATCTTTTACCAATCGCCCTTGCGCACCAGATGCCATGGTCATATATTCCCCTTCATAAGGAGATTGTATAGTCAAATCAGTTTCTGAATAGGTAATATTGATAGCTCCCTCAGTCGGTTTATTGAGAGCATACAGCACATTGTGAATACTGCTTACTTGCCCAATTTTTAGAAAGTGATTGTGTGGTGCGCCATCTCCAGCTTCGACGAGCTTTAAATAATACTCGCCATTTTCAGCAGGAACAATATCTTCCTCAGCACCCGCAATAAAATCGACAAGTTCAATTGAAACTGGTGTGGTGTTATAAGAAGTCTCTAGAAAGTATTTATTTGAAAGTCGGGGAGAAAAATCTACTTCATCTTCTTGAACACGGCGTTGTAACTGACCGTTGATTTCAAAATCACCATCAATATAAGTGGTTAGATATGTTTTTTGAGATAAGAAGGTGTTTTCGGTTGCTCCTTCTCTGATGGACATCATGCCTTCAAATCCATGGTAGCGCGTCAAAAAAGCACCAAACAAAATAAATATAAATGATAAATGGAGCGTAAGTGTTGCCCATTTTTCTTTTCTTAATAATCGATACCTAAAAATATTTCCAGCAAAATTGATGATAAATACGACCATAATTGCTTCAAACCACCAAGCATTATAAATCAATGTTCGGGAATACGGAGTTGGCGAAGTGCTTTGACCTTGATCCATAAAGGTGCCCACTGCCATGGCGATGGCGAAAACGATGAAAAGTGTCCCTGTTAAACGGGTAGAAAAAAGTAAATTAGTTAGTTTTTTTAGCATCCTAAATTGACTCGTTTTATTGAGGTGCAAAGGTACTTATTTTAATAAGAAAAGTCATTTATGTTTATTGGTTTTAACAGTAATTTTAATAAAATTTTAGCATTGGGTTACTTAAACTTTCAAATGACGGATTACTTGTTTATTTTAGCTAAATGATATCTGTCGTAATTTTAGGAGCTGGAAATGTAGGAACTCACTTGGTAAAAGCGGTTCAAGCTGCTGAAAACCTGAACCTAATTCAATGGTATTGTCGAGATCCAAAAGCGATTAAATTGCCTGTCAAAGATGTTGAGTTTTGTCATGATTTAGAACGTTTAAAATTGGCTGATGTTTACATTATTGCCGTAAGTGACAAAGCGATTTCTGAGCTGTCCAAACAACTCCCTTTTGAAAACCGATTGGTGGTACACACTACGGGAAGTGTCGCTATGAAACAACTAGACATGAAACACAGAAGAGGTGTTTTTTATCCCCTTCAAACTTTTTCATTAACTTCGGAAGTATCGTTCTCAGAAGTTCCATTCTGTATTGAAACTATGCAAAGAGAAGATTCAATATTTCTTAAAAATTTGGCGACTGAGATGGGAAGTCCATCCTATATGATTAATACTGAGCAACGCCAAGCCTTGCATTTATCGGCGGTATTCATTAATAATTTCACCAATCAATTGTATCGAATTGCACACGAGTTATCCGATTTTAAAAACATTAATTTTGATGTATTAAAGCCGTTAATTTTAGAGACGGCTAAAAAAGTTCAAGATATTTCACCATACAGTGCACAAACGGGACCCGCAAAACGCAACGACCAAGTAACCATCAATCATCATTTGAGAACTTTAGAAAGTCACCCCGAATACCAATCAATTTATGAACAACTTACAAAATCAATAAAAAAAACACATGGATTCAAAAAGTTATAAAGAATATTTAAAAGATATAAAAGCATTTATTTTTGATGTCGATGGCGTACTCACGGATTCCTCAGTCTTAGTAACTTCTGAAGGCGAAATGCTTCGAAAAATGAGTACTCGAGATGGATTCGCCTTGAAAACTGCTGTTGATGCAGGATTTTTAGTTTGTATTATTTCTGGTGGTAAAAACGAAGGTGTTCGCAAACGTCTAGAGGGTTTAGGAGTCAAAGAAATTAGTTTAGGCGCACATGATAAGGTTGTTCATTTAAAAGAATTATTTGATAAATATCAATTAAAAGCTGAAAATGTAGTTTATATGGGCGATGATATTCCAGACATTCCTCCTATGAAACTCGTTGGACTTCCAACGTGCCCGCAAGATGCTGTCCCAGAAGTTAAAGCGGTTTCAAAATACATTTCTCACAAAAATGGTGGTACTGGATCGGCGCGAGATATTATAGAACAAGTTCTAAAAGTACAAGGTCATTGGATGAAAGTATTTGATGCTCAATATGATTAATACATAAAAATGCTTGCAGATAATTTAAAATCTAAACATATTATTTTAGCCTCTTCATCCCCCCGAAGACAGGAGTTGATCAAAGGGCTTGGACTTGATTTTGAAATAAGAATCAAATCAGTTAAAGAAGAATATCCTCACAGGCTTCGACATTTTGAAATTTCTGATTATTTGGCACAGCTTAAATCGATGCCGTTTGTTGATGAGTTAAAGCCTAATGACATCCTTATTACTAGTGATACAATTGTTTGGTTCAAAGACAAAGCACTCGGGAAACCGAAAGACAACAACGATGCTTTTGAAATGCTAAAAACCTTGAGTGGTCATACCCACGAAGTGATTACTTCTGTTTGTTTTAAATCTATTGTCTCACAAAAAACCATCAATTCAGTTACAAAGGTCACGTTTAAGGAGTTAAGTGACGACGAACTATGGTATTACATCCATAACTTTAAGGTGCTTGATAAAGCGGGAGCTTATGGGATTCAAGATTGGATTGGACAAATAGGTGTTACTAAAATTGAAGGCTCTTATTTTAACGTGATGGGTTTTCCTATAGATAAGATATACAAGACACTACTTACGTTCTAAAAAGAAGTCTAACGCCCGTGTTTCATTATAATAATATCCTTTTCGACTTATAAAACCAACATGACCGCCACGATTTGGCGTTTCTAAAAATATATTTGGATTCATTTCTGCTTCTTTGAAAGGGTAACAAGCTTTCGATAAAAATGAATCGTTTAATGCATTTAAAATCAAGACGGGAGTTTTGATAGCATTCAGAAATTGAAGACTGCTACATTTTTTATAATAATCTTGTGCATCCTCAAATCCGTGTGCGCGAGAAGTATAAACTTCATCAAAATCATTCAATGTTTTAATAGTTTTGATTTTTGCTTTTGAGATGGCCTCAGGGAATTGTTTTTGTTTTAACTTCAATCGATTGACCAAAGCCCATTTGAAATTGATATGATAAGCTAAATTTTTTGGAGCATGCAATGCTTTCGCTGACCCAGAAAGGTCACAAGGAACAGAAACCGCCATAGCAGCTTTAACTTGAGTAGGGACATCTGATCCATCTCCTAAATATTTCAACAAAATATTACCACCAAGACTTATACCTTTTAAAAAAATTGAATCGTATTTATTAAGAGAAACTACATGTTTGACGATGTCTTCAACATCATCTGTTTTACCTGAATGATAGGTCGTGTAATACTTGTTTAGTTCGCCACTACAACAACGAAAATTAACACAAATTGCATCTATGTTTTGTTCATTAAAATGCAAGGCAGCACCAGTAATATAAGGACGTTGCCCATGCCCTTCTAAACCATGAAAGAGAATAATCACTGATTTTGAAGGAGTCGGACTGTAACTCCAATCCAAATCAATAAAATCTTTATCCCTAAGAATGATACGTTCTCTAAATTGCTTAATTTTTAATCGTCGAATCAAGCCCGAATATACAGTGGAAATAAATCCACTTCGAAATCTAAAATGTGCCTTAAAATTACTCTTGACTATGGGCATTGTGTTCTATTGATAGTTTTAAAATTTGTTTACTTGATTTCGTCGCTATAAACCGTTGATCAGCTCGCTTTCCAACAATCCAAACAACGTCTTCACCGCTGTATATGACGTCTGTATTTTCTTTTTCTAATAATGAGAGTTTTTCATCTTTAAAGTATTTGCTCAGCTTCTTTTTTCCATTCATTCCTGAGGGATAAAAATAATCTCCATGACTCCAGTTACCCAATCGCAAAGGAAATTGTAACAACTCAAAATCTAAATACACATGATCATTAGTAGGTACTTCTAAAGAAGTACTTATGTCAACTTTTAAATTATACGGTTGGAATGGAATTTGAACAATTTCATCAGAAGCTTCAATAGAAATTGAAACTTTTGAAGAAGTATCAAGAGGACTTAAAATCAACTGAGACCTGTTTTTAAGTAAACGATGCGTCACAGATGTAATTTGTTTTCCGGATTGTGCATCTAAAAGGGCTGCTATTTGTGACCAGTCCGAGAAATTATATGCTTTCAACAATTGGTATAAATATGCTTTTGGATTATTTAAAGATTGAAGACTGTCTATATTATAAACAATTTGATTTTCATCAATGGATTCAATGACCCTGTCCTCTACTTCCAACATATAATCCTCCAAAATAGACTGTGTATCTTTTAAATGATTTTGAGTCGTTTGGAAACTTTCAATAAATGAAGGGTTTAATTGTTTTAGAAGTGGAATGATTGTAAGCCTTAAATTATTACGTAAATACTTAGTGCTTTTATTGGAGCTGTCTTCACGCCATGAAATCTTTTGATTGATTGCAAAATCATAAATATCTTCTCTTGAAAACCCTAACATCGGGCGTACAACAGAGCCATTAATTTCAGGAATTCCTGTGAGTCCATCTAACCCTGTACCACGAGATAAATTAATAAGAACTGTTTCTAAATTATCATCGGCATGATGGGCTGTTAAAATATAATCAAAACCATTCTTATTTGCTAATGTTTCAAACCATTCATAACGCAATTGACGTGCAGCCATTTGAATAGATTGCTTGGTTGTTTTTGCAAACGTTTCCGTTTCAAAAGAGGTTGAAAAAACGTCTAAACTGTGAGTTTTTGCAATTTTTCCAATAAAATGTTCATCGGCATCACTTTCATCGGCTCTAAGCTTAAAATTACAGTGTGCTAATGAAATATTTAAAGCAGATTTTTGACACAAATCAATTAAAACCATACTATCTATCCCCCCTGAAACCGCAAGTAATAAAGGAGTTTCCTTTAAAAAAGAAAAACGAGTGTCTAAAAGATGAAGAAAGGCTTTTAACATGAGACAAAACTACAAATTAATTCTCCAAAACACTACGCATTGCTTTAGCTTTCACAAGACATTCCTCAAACTCGTTTTCGGGTGTACTTTTTGAAGTGATTGCACTTCCAACAGAAAATGAAAGATAAGACTTGGAGGCGTTGTACAATATGCTTCGAATCACCACATTAAAATCAAAATCCCCATTCGGAGTAAAGTATCCAACGCCCCCAGAATAAAGGCCTCTTTTGGTGTTTTCGAGAGCCTCAATAATTTTCATGGCCGAGATTTTTGGAGCCCCAGTCATGCTTCCCATTGGAAAAGTAGCAGCAATGATATTCACAGGGGAAATGGTGGGTAATGCTTTTGCTTGGACTGTAGAAATCAAGTGATGAACCTGTTTAAAACTATGTATTTGACAAAGCTCTGTAACGTTAACGGTTCCTTTTTGAGCGATTTTTGACAGGTCGTTCCGTACTAAATCTACAATCATAATATTCTCACTCCGTTCTTTAGGGTCGCTTTCTAAAACTGTTTTTAAGTGCTCATCTTTTTCTGGATGTTCTGACCGCTTAGTGGTACCCTTTATAGGCTGAGAAGTAATGTCTAAGCCTTCTTTTTTTAGAAAGCGTTCTGGTGAGGATGATAATAAAAATTTATCTCCATTTTTAAGAAATGTTGAAAACGGTGCCTGAGCAATTTTATTGAGTTTAAAATACGTTTCCAATGCATTTAGTTTTGCTTGTGCGTAAAATTCTTGACAAAAATTAGCCTCATAAATATCACCTCGATGAATATGAGACAAGAGGCTACTCACCTTATTTATGTACTGTTTTTTAGAAATTCGAGATTCAATTTGAATGTTATTTTTATGAGAAGGATCGTTTTGAAGAGAAAACGTTTCAATCGATTCAAGATCAGTATCAACTTCGTCAGAAACAAAATTTAGATATCTGATGGTTAGTCGATCGTCTTTAAATAAAAATAAACGTTTCGGTTGAAAAAAATATAAATCTGGAAAATCAAGACCATCAAAGTTTTGTGAACTTAAAGGTTCCGTATCATTTTTTAAATCATATGAAAGGTACCCAAAAATCCAATCATTTGTAATGGATTGGTATTCGTTTAATTTTTTAAAACCGTCTATATAATCGGTCTGAATTCCTGTAAAAGCATCCACTGCTAAGATAGAATCATAGCTACTGTGGGGATGTTTGTACTTGTTAGAATCCAGCCAAACAATGTCTTCAAATTGTTGCGCCCAAGCTAATAACTGAGTTTTGAATCCTTCTACCGAACGGAGTGTAATTTGTTTATGGTCTCGCAATGACTAATTATTTTCACTACAAAGTTAATCAGTTCTAAATAATAAATCGTCACTTTACAAGAATACCTTACCTTTGAGGCAAAATTATTTCCAATGTTATCTTTCGAAGACTTTAAATTGACCTCACCCCTTAGCAATGCGCTTGAGGATTTAGGATTTATTGAACCCACACCTATTCAGGAAGCTGCTTTTAGCGTCATCTGTTCTGGGAAAGATGTGGTTGGGATTGCCCAAACAGGAACTGGTAAAACATTGGCTTACTCCTTACCTCTTGTAAGAAACCTAACCTATTCGACGCAAGAAAACCCTCGAATATTAATTTTAGTCCCTACTAGAGAACTTGTTGTTCAGGTCGTGGACTCCTTAAATGAATTAAACGTATATACAAACAATCGTGTTTTAGGAGTTTATGGCGGGACCAATATCAACACTCAAAAACAACAAATAGCAGAGGGAATTGACATTCTTGTGGCAACTCCTGGACGTTTATATGACCTCGCATTAAGCCGGGTACTTCAACTTAAAAGCATTCAGAAACTGGTCATTGATGAAGTGGATGTGATGCTCGATTTAGGGTTTAGACACCAATTGATAAATATTTTTGATTTGCTTCCTGAACGCCGACAAAATATTATGTTTTCGGCTACAATGACTGCAGATGTTGATGCTTTGATTACCGATTTTTTTATCAATCCTGAACGAATTTCAGTGGCAATTTCTGGAACTCCTCTTGAAAATATCATGCAATTTCGATACGATGTTCCAAATTACTACACAAAAGTAAATTTAATCCGGTACCTAATGGAAGAACGTGATGTATTCCATCGTGTCCTTATTTTTGTTTCAAACAAACGAATGGCGGATCGTCTTTTTGAATCTCTTGAAGAAGTTTTCAATGATGACTGTTGTGTGATCCATTCCAATAAAACTCAGAATTACCGTTTGAGAAGTATTGAACAATTTAGAGAGGGATTCAACAGAATTTTAGTGGCAACAGATGTCATGGCCCGTGGATTGGATATTGATGATGTATCGCATGTGATTAATTTTGATACGCCTGAATATCCTGAAAATTATATGCATCGAATTGGACGAACAGGACGTGCAAAACGAAAAGGTACAAGTATTTTACTTTCTAAAGTTGATGAAATCGATTCTAAAGACGCCATCGAAGCTTTAATGCAAATGAAAATTGAAACTTTAGATATCCCGGAGGTTGTAGAAATCTCTAAAGAACTGATCGAAGAAGAGCGCCCACAAATGAAGGAGCCTTACAATCCTCACAAACTAAGAGATGAGGATGCACCCGGACCCGCTTTTCACGAGAAAAAAGACAAAAATAAAAAAGAAAATTTAGGAGGTTCTTACAAATTTATCATCGCTAAAAAGTACAAAAAACCAAAAACTAGAGGGGATAAAAATTATAACAAGCGAAATAAAAAATAAGGTTTAGAGGGCAGCTTGACAATACACAACATTGTAAACTCCTAAGAGTTTTTCTTTGGCGCGTTTTAGTCTCATTTTAATAGCACTCTCTCCTGCATTGTGAAGTTCCATCAGTTCTTTAATACTTTTAAAATCTTGATACTTTGACATTAAAATTTGCTTGTCTTCTGAAGGGATTAGTTCCAATGCTTCACTCAATTTTTCTAATTTTAATAACCTGCTAAGGTCTTCCTCACTTGCTTGGGATATAACTTCATCACACATCTGCTCAATATTTGATGCGTTTTTTTCAAACTTCTTAAACTTATTTCGATGGTAATAATTCACACAATGGTTATAAGTAAAGGAATATAACCAAGTTGAAAACTTTGAAGCTCCTTTAAAACTGTGAATTTTAACTAATAATTTCAGGAAAATATCCTGACAAATATCTTCAGCTTCTTGACTGTTTTTTGAAAAACTCAAACACTTATTAAATACCATTAATACATAACGTTCATATAAAACCTTAAAAAGCAGAGGATCTTTTGAACTGACAATTAATTCCACTAGCACTTCATCCGTTAGTTTGTATGGTAAATAAGAATCATTCAAAGTTAAAGTTGGGTGTTATTATTGATGACTTAAAAAAGTAACCAACCTGTTATTAATAATTTTGTTTAACTATGTCATAAAAACATTAGTCAAAACTCTGTTAATCAACTAGTTAAATATAATAAAATTTAATAACTTTTAGAAGTTAAAACAAAAAATATTAAAATAAAGACAAAAAAAAGCCCTCCAAAATGGAGGGCTATAAGTAAGGTTTAATTTTGAACTTAGATATGTAACGCGCGGTCTTCAGTTGCTGCGAGAGCAGCTTCTTTGATGGCTTCTGAAAATGTTGGATGTGCATGAGACATTCTAGAGATATCTTCAGCAGAGGCTCTAAACTCCATAGCGACAACGGCTTCAGCAATTAAATCTGCACAACGTGCACCAATCATATGAACTCCTAAGACTTCATCTGTTGTTTGGTCCGCTAAGATTTTTACAAATCCATCCAAATCCATACTTGCACGACTACGACCCAAAGCACGCATTGGAAATTGCCCTGATTTGTAAGCAACTCCTTGTTCCTTGAGTTGTTCTTCTGTTTTTCCAACAGAAGCAACTTCAGGCCATGTGTAAACGACACCTGGAATTAAGTTATAATCAATATGTGGTTTTTGACCCGCAATAGTTTCCGCAACAAATACTCCTTCTTCTTCTGCTTTATGTGCTAACATTGCCCCTTTGACAACATCACCAATAGCATAAATATTAGATGCGGAGGTTTGTAAATGCTGGTTCACTTCTACCTGACCTCGATCTGTCAGTTTTACCCCTGCAGATTCCGCATTTAAACCTGCTGTATAAGGACTTCTTCCAACAGAAACTAAACAATAATCTCCTTTAAATTCTACGAGCTCACCTTTTTTGTTTTCTGCTTTTACAGTCACTTCATTATCAAGACGTGAAACATCCGTAACTTTATGAGAGACGTTAATATTAAATTTTTGTTTTCTAAAGACTTTGTTTAATTCTTTAGAGAGTCCAGCATCCATTGTAGGGATGATACGGTCCATATATTCAATAACAGTTACCTCCGACCCTAGTCGTTTGTATACCTGTCCAAGTTCCAATCCAATTACACCACCACCAATAATGATTAAGTGTTTAGGAATTTCTTTTAATTTTAATGCTTCTGTTGATGTAATAATACGCTCTTTATCTACCGTTGCAAATGGCAGACTTGTAGGTTTACTTCCCGTTGCAATAATACTGTACTTGGCTTCAATTTCATCATTGGAATCTCCACTAATAGTAATATGAGTCGCATCTTTAAAAGCTCCCATTCCGTGATAGACATCAATTTTATTTTTGGTCATTAGAAAATCAATTCCTCCAGTCGTTTGATCTACAACCGCTTGTTTTCGACCAATCATTTTTTCAAGATTGACTTTGATCTCGCCAGGAATATCAATACCATGCGCTTCAAAATGCTTAACAGCATCTTCGTAATGATGAGAAGAATCTAACAACGCTTTACTTGGAATACATCCTACATTTAAACAAGTGCCACCTAAAGTTGAATATTTTTCAATAATTGCAGTTTTCATTCCTAACTGTGCACAACGAATGGCAGCGACGTATCCGCCAGGACCAGATCCTATGATAGCAACATCATATGATTTCATAATAATTTATTTTTTAAATTTAATACAAAAGTACAAACATATATTCAATGGAAGAATAATTTGATGTCTAAATATTTACGGCGGTCGTATGTTTAACTTCAGATATCACAAACATACTATTACTACTACCTATATGGTCTATATTAGTAAGTTTATTGACCATGAATTTCCGAAATGACTCCATATCTTTCACGTGTACTTTAAGCAAGTAATCATAATCCCCACTCAAATGGTAAACTTCCAGAACTTCGTCTATAGTGGCGACTTCTTTTTCAAATTGATTGACCAATTCTTGAGAATGTTTTACGAGTTTGATATGACAAAATGCCACAAAAGCCCTTCCAATACTTTCTTTATTAAGTAAGGCGACATAGTGATCAATTACCCCAGCTTTTTCAAGTTTTTTGATGCGTTCATACACAGCTGTTACCGACATATCAAGTTTTGATGCCAATTCTTTATTGGTTTGTTTTGCATCTTTTTGAAGAAAGTTTAGCAATTGAGTATCTATGGAATCTAATTTCATTTTGGATAAATTTCTGGTTAAAAATTGTTTTAATCAAAAATATAAATTTATTATCTATATTTATACTAAAAATTAGTTTTATTTATTGAAAATAAATAAAGTTGTTGTTTTTAATTCTAAAAAGATTGAAATTTGAGAAAAAATTAAACCAATCAATTATGGCTTTTAAACCCGCAGACAGCATACAAGATTTACAATATTTTGGTGAATTTGGAGGCGTGAACCCTTCTATTTCAGATGCAACAACCTTTACTTTTTTCTCTGCCAAAACAATGTCAGATACTTTTGAAGGCAACACTGAAGGCTGTCACCTGTATGCACGACACACGACTCCGTCAAACTTATACTTGGGCGAAGCCTTAGCGGCTTTGGAAGGTACTGAAACTGCCAATGTGTTTGGTTCTGGAATGGGTGCCATTACAGCAGTACTTATGCAACTTTGTGGTGCTGGTGATCATGTGGTGTCGAGTCGTACGATTTATGGTGGAACTTATGCTTTTCTAAAAAACTTCGCTCCCAAGCTAAATATACAAACAAGCTTTGTGGATATTACAAAACTAGAAAGTGTTGAAGCAGCCATCAACTCTAAAACTAAAGTCCTTTATTGCGAGTCTGTGAGCAATCCTCTTTTAGAAGTAGCTGATATTGCTGGATTGGCAGCTCTCGCTAAAAAACACAATTTACAATTGGTGGTCGATAATACCTTTTCACCGTTGTCTATTTCCCCAAGCAAATTAGGTGCTGACATTGTAATTCATAGTTTAACTAAATTTATCAATGGAACTTCTGATACAATTGGGGGTGTTGTTTGTGGTACTCAAGAAATGATTGACAATTTAAGAAGTGTCATTGATGGAGCTGCTATGTTGTTTGGATCTACAATGGACAGCCGTCCGGCATCTTCAATATTAAAAAACCTTAGAACGCTTCACATTCGTATGAAACAACACAGTATGAATGCGCTTTATTTATCTGAAAAATTTGAAAATGATGGTGTCACCACCGTTTACCCTGGGTTAGAATCACATCCATCACATAAAATTTTTAAACAGATGATGAATCCTGAATACGGATTTGGTGGCATGATGACGATTGATACTGGAAGTTTAGAAAAAGCCAATGCGTTAATGGAATTAATGCAAAAAGAAAACCTAGGCTATTTAGCTGTAAGTTTAGGGTTTTACAAAACTTTATTTAGTGCTCCAGGAAGCTCCACATCTTCTGAAATTCAAGAAGATGAACAAAAAGAAATGGGACTAAGTGAAGGTCTAATTCGATTTTCTATTGGGCTGGACAATGATATTGAACGGACGTATCAACTGATGAAATCTTGTATGAAATCTGTCGGGGTCTTATCTTAAATTCCTTTTAGACGGGTCCAAAAAGCATCTAAATCCCCTTTATTTACGTCAGAAGCATAAAAGGGTGCAGCTTCCCAACGGTCGTCGGTTTTAGTAATAGTGAATTTAAAAACCGAGGAGTTTGGGTCGTTTTCATTCATGAGTGGGTAGCGTAAATCTTTGAATAAAAAGGTGTCTGGAGTATCCGTTTCAGTCAAGTTATAGTAGCCGCTACTAAACCAAGCTAGGGTTTTTAAATCCTTGGACATCCCTTGTATCAGTTCATGATTTTTAGGAAGTTTATGCCATTTACTAACGGTCGGTTTTGTATCTAAAATTGAATAAAACCCGACAAAGTAAGCATCTGAAGTTTCAGCAATGCCATACCATAAAATATTATTTAGGATTGTAGGCTGTGTTTGAAAACGCACATAATTCATTTGTTGATCCTCCAACGATTGCTTGTAAACACCATGAACATGGTATTTATTTACGAAGGTGAATAACATATATAAAGAACTGATTCCCAACCCAATTTTAAGAAACAAGCTACGCTTAGTCGAAGCACGGTTGAAACACATCATGATAATTAAGGCGATTAAAAAAGGGAGTGTATACAATGGATCGGCTACTGCGATATTATTAAATGCGACTCTGTAGTCTGAAAAAGGTGCAAATAATTGCGTCCCATAGGCGGTGAATGAATCTAGTATAGGATGGGTGAAGATTGAGGCGAAAAATAACCACATCCATTGGTTTCGAGTGGTCATTCCAAAACGTTTCCCTCGGTTATAAATCCAAAAGACGAGCATACCAAATCCAATAGCCGCCAGAATGGCAAAGAGAAAGGAATGCATAAACCCCCGATGAAATGCCATCGCATCAATTTCGTTATTGAAAAGCCATTTTCCAACAAAGACATCCAAATCTGGAATGGTGCCTCCAATAGCTCCAAACAACAAAGCGCGATTACCAATTTTTTTTCCGAGAACAGCTTCGCCACAAGCGGCGCCTAATACAATTTGAGTGATTGAATCCATAAAGGCGCAAAAATACAATTATTTGAAAGTGTATCGATTTATTTTATATATTTATATCGTAGTGAAGCCCCAACGCTTTTCTTCATAACCAGTTTTATTTTTTTTAAGCTATTATATTACTCTAAAACTTGTACATAAGAACTTTTTTGTACTCATTTTAGAGAACTATTAGATAAGAAAACGAAGTCAAATGAGTACTATAATCCTTAAAGCAACACTGGTTCTAGCAATCGCTTTCAACTGTTCCTGTAAAAAACAATCAAAAAATATACAGGACGAAACTCAAATTGAAATAACAGAAAAAACAGATGAACTTCATCTGTCTTCAAAAAATACAATAACTCTAAACAAAGGAAAACGTTGGAATGCAAATCCAGAAACAACAGAGGGCATTAATAATATGAAAGAGATTATGAATAACTTCACAAATAAATCGTCTTTAAAAGCCTACGAATTACTTACAGAACATTTAATATTAGAATTTTCAAAGGTTTTTGAAAAATGCACCATGAAAGGAGAAGCACACAATCAATTGCATAATTTTTTAATTCCTATTAGTGATTTGTTTACAACGTTATCGTCCTCAGATTTAAAAGAATGTCAAGATAGTTATGAAACGTTAAAGAAACATCTAAAAAAATATTAAACGTACTTTAAATGAACGATCAAACAATCTAAAGATGAGAAAACGTATAAAAAAAAAGAAAAAGATGGTAATACTCATTTTTATAACGACAACTATTTTGATGCTTAAAGCTAATTATTCTGTAAAAAAAAGTGCGGCGAACAAGACGTTTTCAGATTCTTCTGTAATTACAAAAAACAAAGTGGGACTTTTGCTTGGAACCTCAAAAGTTTTAAAGAATGGTCGAATTAATTATTACTTTAAATACAGAGTAGATGCTGCCGTGGAGCTTTTTAAAAAAGGTAAAATTGAGTTTATACTGGTTAGTGGTGACAACGGAACTGAAAACTACGATGAACCTACTGAGTTTAAAAATGAGTTGATAAAAAACGGAATTCCTGAACATTCAATTTTTCTTGATTATGCTGGATTTAGAACGTTAGATTCAGTGATAAGATCAAAAGAGGTGTTTGGACAATTAAGTATTACTATTATTTCACAAAAGTTTCATAACGAACGTGCAATCTACCTTGCTGAAAAAAACGGAATTTCAGCAATAGGTTATAATGCGAGAGATTTAAGTGGGAAATATGGCTTTAAAACACGCTTTAGAGAGTACTTTGCAAGGACAAAAGCTTTTTTGGATGTGATGTTTGGAGTTGAACCTAAATTTTTGGGAGCAAAAATTGAGATTAAATAATCTAGGGTTTATTAAATAAAAACAGGACTCCGACTTTAGGTTTCCCAACTTGCGTTGTTTCTATAAAATTTGTATCATTACAATCGCTATGAAAGCAGCCACTGTTGTACAACTCAAAAAAGAATTAGAAACCTTAGATCCTGAGCATTTAAAAACGCTCTGCCTGCGATTGGCACGTTTCAAATTAGAAAACAAAGAGCTTCTCACTTATTTACTTTTTGAATCGGAAGATGAAGCCTATTACATTGAAGGCATTAAAGAAACAGCAGATTTATTATTTGAAGAAATCAATACCAAAAGCTATTTTTATATCAAAAAAAGTGTGCGTAAAATTTTACGGATGCTTAAAAAACATGCCCGTTACTCTAACAAAAAAGAAACCGAAATTGAGCTCCTACTCTATTATTGTTACAAACTAAAAACATTCAAACCTTCAATAAACAACAATGTGACCCTTACTAATATTTATTTACGACAAGTGGAAAGCATTGAGAAAAAAATAATTAAATTACACGAAGATTTACAATATGATTTCAGCGTTCAACTGAAGGATATTACAGATCTTTAAAAATAAATCTTATGCAAATTTTAGGAATAGACATTGGTGGTACAGGAATGAAAGGGGCTATTGTGGATAGCGAAACAGGAGATCTTTTGAGTGAGCGACTAAGAGTACCCACTCCAAAACCAGCCACTCCAGAAAGTGTCGCCAATGAACTAAAAACTCTAATAGATTCTTTTGAATGGAATGGACCTGTTGGGATTTCGTTTCCGACAGTTATCAAAAATGGCAAGGCGATGCAATACGGCAATCTCGATAAGTCGTGGCAATTTACACAAGTAGATGAGTTGTTTAAATCTAAAACTGGTAATGATTTTTATATTGTAAATGATGCTGATGCTGCCGCTATGGGCGTGATGGAATTTGGAATTGGAAAAAACCAAATGGGCTTAGTAATTACAATTACGTTAGGAACCGGTATTGGTTCTGGAGTGTTTTTTAATGGTCAATTATTATCTAATTTTGAATTAGGTCGAATGTATGGTCGCAAAGGAGATATTATGGAGTTATTCGCTGCTGATTCGGCTCGTAAACGTGAAGATTGGAGTTTTAAAACATGGGGTAAGCGCGTCAATTTCTTTTTAAAGCACGTTGAAAACACCTTTAACCCCGACCTTATTATCATTGGAGGTGGCGTGAGTAAAAAGATGGATAAATTCAAACCTTACATAGATATTCAAACCCCTATCAAAGCTGCGGAATTAAAAAATAACGCAGGAATTATTGGAGCCGCTATTTTTGCAAAAAAAAATTGTTGAAATTAGTCAAAACTTACCTTTTTAATTTTTTTTTCATATCTTTATAAAAGCAAATCCCAAATTGCTTTATTATGAACACACCTACAGATCGAATTTTTCGATTACTTACTCCTGAATACATCAGTCTAAGACGAATGCTTATCACTGATATTACAATTAGTCAAGACTCACCTGTTATACTGTATCAAATTCCTTTTGAACTCACCAAGGCACCAAGCAGAGTTTGGAAACAAGTACTAATAGATTCTTGGTATTCCACAACACAACATAAAGGACGTATTTCAAAAACCGTCATGTGGGTTTTTCACAATCGAATCTTAATTAACAAGGTTCCTATTGATCTTGTCAGAAATGATTTAGAATCTCTTGTGGCTGCTACTGTTGAGAAAACTAATAAACTGATGATTATGAGATCTCAACTTGTTATTTAAGAATGTTATAAATCAACTCATTATACAAGTCTTTTGGAGAAAGATTGGCCCCAACACCTTTACTTTTAGTATCGTACGTTCTTAATGTCTCTAATACCCCACTGATTCGTTTCATTGGAAAATTTCGAGATACAGTAATGTAATCATTTACAAAATACGGATTAACTCCTAATGCTTTTGCAACTGTGCCTGGGTTTCGATCGCGAACTGTATGCAAGGTCATCAATTTTGTAAAATACATATATAAGATCGATATGGTCAACACAAATGGATGTTGTTTTGAGTTTTGAGCAAAATAATGGACGATTTGATATGCCTTTTTGTGATCCAAATTCCCCAATGCCTTTTGTAATTCAAAGTTGTTGAAATCTTTAGAAATTCCAATATTTTCTTCAATCAATTCTGGCGTAATCTCTTTTTGAGCACCTATCACAATTTCTAATTTATTGAGTTCATTGGCAATCTTACTCAAATCATTACCTAAAAACTCCGTAAGCATAAGGGCCGCTTTTGGAGTAATCGAAATCTGTTTTGATCTTAAAAAACTTTGAATCCAACTTGGGATTTTATCTTCATATATTTTTTTACTTTCAAAAACAACGGCTGACTTTGAAAGTGTTTTATAAAGAGCTTTCCGTTTATCTAACGTTTTATATTTATAATTAAAAACCAAGACTGTTGTAGGTTGCGGATTTTTGGCATAGTCTGCAAGCTGTTCAATTGTTTTGATAAGATTTTGAGCTTCCTTCACAATAATTACTTGCCGTTCAGCCATCATTGGATACCGCTTTGCATTGGATACAATATCTTGAACGGATACATCTTTTCCATAAAGTACCATCTGATTGAACCCTTTCTCTTCTTCCGCCAACACACGGGATTCAATATAGTCAGAAATGACATCGATATAATAGGCTTCCTCACCCATTAAAAAATAAATGGGAGCAATTTTACCTTCTTTAATGTCAGTTAACAGCTGGTTCGTAGTATTCATTCAAAAAAAATTACCAAATTTGTAGAGTGCAAAATTTAAATTTTCCTACATATTCGTTCAGGCTCAAAAATAGCGAAAATAATACTCATATATTTGATGTTATACGTAAAAAATTTGTGGTACTTCAGCCCGAAGAATGGGTACGTCAACATTGTGTTCAATATTTAATACATGAAAAAAACTATCCTATTTCACTGATTAATGTAGAAAAAGAACTGCTTATAAATGGGCTTAAAAAACGATATGATATTGTAGTATTCAATTCTGATGGAAGTTTAATACTTCTTGTAGAATGTAAAGCACCCAAAGTTAAAATATCTCAAGGAGTTTTTGATCAAATCGCACGTTACAACCTCAAACTAAAAGCACCTTTTCTCATGGTCACTAACGGATTAAATCATTATTTTTGCATTATGAATCACGATTCGGAAAGTTTTGAGTTTTTAGAAGCTCTTCCAAAGTATAACTCCAAAGAAATTTGAAACTTGCAATTGTCATACTAAATTGGAATGGGCAGCAACTGTTAGAAACCTTTCTACCTTCTGTGGTTAACTTCGCTGATGGGCACACCATATACGTCATTGACAATGCCTCTACAGATACTTCGGTCTCATATATAGAAACACAATTTCCTTCTGTTAATTGTATTAAACTTGAACATAATTCTGGTTATGCTGGTGGTTATAATGAAGGTTTAAAACAAATTGATACGGATGTTTATTGCTTATTAAACTCCGACATTGAAGTAACTGAAAACTGGTTAAACCCAATAATAGACACCTTCAAAACTGAAGTAAACACTGTCATCATACAACCCAAAATATTAGATTACCATCATAAAAATAAGTTTGAATATGCTGGAGCAGGAGGCGGATTCATCGATCAGTTAGGGTATCCATATTGTAGAGGACGTATTTTTGAATCCTTGGAGGAAGACAAAGGGCAATACAACGACCAAAAAGAAATATTTTGGGCTTCTGGGGCTTGCCTTTTTATAAGAGCTAAAACTTTTAAAGATTTAGGAGGATTTGATTCTAAATTTTTTGCCCATATGGAAGAAATTGATCTTTGTTGGCGTGCGCAAAATAAAGGTTTGACAGTGGCTTACGTTGGAACGTCAACAGTTTACCATGTTGGAGCCGCAAGTTTAAAATCTTCTGACCCAAAAAAAACCTTTTTAAATTTTAGAAATAGTCTTTACACATTAGTTAAAAACACAGACAAATCATTAGTGCTTGTTGTGCTTTTAAGATTAATTTTAGACGGAATTGTAGGGCTTCGTTTTTTGTTACAAGCCAAACCAAAGCACATGATAGCAATTATTAAAGCTCACGGAAGCTTTTATAAAGCTCTCCCCTATTTACTTCAGTTTAGACATCTACATTCTATTAGAAAATCACACCATCAAATCCCCTCAATAGTATGGTCATATTTTGTACGAAATAAAAAGTATTTTAATAAATTATAAAAAGTTGTGTTAATCATAGTGTTAACCACAATAATTTTTTAATTTTACGTTATAATAAAAAACCATGAAGATGAAGAAAATTTATATAATGGGAGTTACAGCACTTATGGTGCTTGCTTCATGTGGCGCAAACAAAGAATTGGTTGCTGCTCAAGAAAAATTAAAAAATACTGAAGATTTATTAAACTCAGCCACTGTAAAGCTAAACAGTTGTTTGTCTGATAAAGCTGTTGCAGATGCAAACCTTACGGCTCTGAGAGATCAATTGTTTGATTTAAGAAAAACAAACGACGCGTTGATTAGCAGCACAGAACAAATGACTTTATTGACTTCTAAAGGAGCTGATAATTTAGAAAAAACCTTAGAAAGTCTTCAAGAGAGAGATTTAAAAATCAACCGTTTACAAGATGCAATCACTAAAAAGGACAGCATTACATTGGCGATTGTTTCTAGTTTGAAAAAATCAGTTGGAATTGACGATCCAGACATCGAAATTAATGTAGAGAAAGGAGTTGTTTTTATTTCCATTGCTGATAAGTTATTATTTAAGAGTGGTAGCTTTGTAGTCACCGAAAAAGCCAAAGGAGTTTTAGAAAAAGTAGCTAAGGTCATTAATGACAAACCTGATTTTGAAGCGATGATTGAAGGACATACGGACAATCGTTCGTATTCAAATGGTGTCTTAGTTGACAACTGGGACTTGAGTGTCAAACGTTCTACATCTGTCATTAGAATCTTACAAGGTATGGGTGTTAACCCTGCTCAGTTAATTGCAGCTGGACGCAGTAGTTATGTTCCTTTAACAGATAACGACTCTGCAATGAGTCGGTCTAAAAATAGACGCACACGTGTAGTTGTACTTCCTAAAATTGATCAATTCTATGAAATGATTGAAAACGAAGTAAAAGAACTTTCTGGTCAATAGTCACTTCAATCTAAAAAAGATTACAAAAGCCCACCGTTTTGGTTGGGCTTTTTATTTGAAAGCTAATCCCTTTATTTTATATTTGCTGAAAAGCTATAACTCCGTATAATGAAGATATCGTATAACTGGTTAAAACAATTTATAAAAATTGACTGGACTGCAGAAAAAACCTCTGAGCTCCTTACAGACTTAGGTTTGGAAGTTGAAGGTTTAGAATCCTTTCAATCCGTAAAAGGCGGATTACAAGGAATCGTTGTAGGGCATGTTCTCACCTGTGAGCAACACCCCAATGCCGATCGATTGAGAATCACAACTGTCGATATCGGAACGGATGCGCCTTTGGCAATTGTATGTGGAGCACCTAATGTAGCTACTGGTCAAAAAGTAGCTGTAGCAACTATTGGAACCACTCTATATACTGCAGAAGATGAAGCTTGGACTATCAAAAAAGGTAAAATACGTGGCGAAGAAAGTCACGGGATGTTATGTGCTGAAGATGAATTAGGTCTTGGAGGATCTCATGAAGGAATTATGGTTTTAGAGGATTCTCTTGAAATTGGAAGTCCCTTAGCAAAACATTTTGACATAGAAGATGATTTGGTGTTTGATATTGGATTAACTCCAAACCGTGCTGATGCTATGAGTCATTATGGAACAGCTAGAGATTTGATGGCTGGCTTATCTCAACATGGGATCAATGCAAAACTTATAAGCCCTTCAGTTACTGCATATCATGTAGATGATAGAAGTCTTAAAATTGATATTAACATTGAAGATAAATTAAAATCTCCGCGTTATTGTGGATTAACAATTTCGGGTATTGTTGTCAAAGACTCTCCTCAATGGCTCCAAAATAGACTCAGAGCCATCGGATTGAATCCTATTAATAATATTGTAGATGCTACAAACTATGTGCTACATGATTTAGGACAACCCTTACACGCTTTTGATGCAGACAGAATATCGGGAAAGAAAATTATCGTAAAGACAGTCAAAGCAGGGACAAAATTTGTAACACTTGACGGGGTTGAACGCACTCTTCATGAGGAAGATCTCATGATTTGTGATGCTGAAAAACCTCTTTGCATTGCAGGAGTTTTTGGAGGTGAAAATTCCGGTGTTTCTAAAGAAACAAATTCAATATTTTTAGAAAGTGCTTATTTTAATCCTGTAAGCATTCGAAAATCCGCTAAAAGACATGCACTCAACACAGATGCTTCTTTCCGTTTTGAACGTGGTATCGACCCAAACATTACTAAATATGCGCTGAAAAGAGCCGCATTATTAATCATCGAAATTGCAGGGGGGAAAATAACAAGTGACCTGATCGATGAATATCCTAAAAAAATTGAAGATGCTCAAGTATTTTTAACCTTTGAAAAGGCAAATAAACTTATTGGAGAAGAGCTTCCTAAGGAGACTATCAAAAGTATTCTAAGTGCTTTAGAAATAAAGGTGAATAATGTAACCGAAAGCGGTTTAGGCTTAACCATCCCTGCATACAGAAATGATGTACAACGCGAAGTGGATGTGATTGAAGAAATCCTTAGAGTTTATGGTTACAACAATATAGAAAATACCAATAAATTAAATGCTTCCATTTCTAATACCTCTAAATTTGAAAGTTACAAGATTGAAAATATAATTGCAAATCAACTCGTTGGTCAGGGGTTTTATGAAATCTTAAACAACTCATTGACTTCCGATAAATACACGGCATTTAGTGAATTACTAGAGCAGGCAAATGAGGTTAAAATATTAAATCCACTAAGTACAGATTTATCAGTAATGCGCCAATCCTTAATTTTCTCAGGTTTGGAATCTATTGCATTTAACATCAACAGACAACAAAGCGATTTAAAGCTTTTTGAATTTGGTAAAACCTACCATAATTTTGAAGCCAATAAAGAGGAATTTAATCACCTTTCTATTTTTGTCACTGGAAACAAAACCGAAAAACGCTGGAATAGTCAAGAAACAGCTGTTGATTATTTTTATTTAAAAGGGTTGGTTACAGCAGTATTTGAACGTTTAGGAATTAAAAAACTTAAAAGTTCCCCACTGAGCAATGATGTTTTTAGTGAAGGACAACAACTAAGTGTTGGAAAACATCCTTTAGTTGAGTTTGGAAGTTTAAAAACATCGACTCTAAAACATTTTGGAATCTCTCAGAGTGTGTTTTGCGCCGATTTTAATTGGGATAACTTATTAAAAGTCATCAACCAACAAACAATTAAATTTAAAGACATTTCTAAATATCCAGAAGTCAAACGCGATTTCTCATTATTAATAAATGAAGATGTTTCTTTTGAAAGCATCTTTAAATTAGCGAAACAAACGGAAAATAACTTTTTAAAAGATGTAAATCTATTTGATGTATATACGGGGGATAAATTAGCCAAAGGCAAAAAAAGTTATGCTGTTAGCTTCACACTACAAGATAAAAACAAAACGCTTACAGATGTTCAAATTGACAAAATAATGTCGAAAATCCAGAAGCGTTTTGAATCAGAGTTAAGTGCTGAGTTGCGTTAATTAACCTTCCTTAGAAGCCAAATAACGTTCCGCATCTAAAGCGGCCATACAACCAGTTCCTGCCGCCGTAACTGCTTGTCTGTATACGTGGTCTGCTGCATCACCACTCACAAAAACACCTTCAATGTTTGTTTTTGAAGAGCCTGGAGTGTTAATAATATAACCCGTTTCATCTAAGTTTAGAAACCCTTGAAAAATATCGGTATTTGGTTTATGACCAATCGCTACAAAAAACCCAGTAGCAGGAATTTCAGTGACAGCATTTGTTTGATTGTTTGTTGCACGAACCCCAGTAACCACTTGTCCATCTCCTAAAACTTCATCTGTTTCTGTATTGAATAATATTTCAATATTTTCAGTGTTCTTTACACGATTAGCCATAATTTTAGAGGCTCTAAATTCGTCTCGACGGACCAACATCGTAACTTTAGTACAAAGCTTAGATAGATAATGAGCTTCTTCACAAGCAGAATCCCCTGCTCCAACAATAACAACTTCTTGATTTCTGTAAAAGAACCCATCACAAACTGCACAAGCTGAGACACCACCGCCAAGTTTTAAATATTTTTGCTCGGATTCCAAGCCTAAATACTTGGCCGTAGCACCTGTAGAGATCACAATTGTATCACAATGAATTTCTTTTGTACCATTGATCCAAACTTTATGAATTGGACCAGAAAAATCAACTTTAGTTACCCATCCATCTCTTACGTCTGTTCCAAAACGTTCAGCTTGCGCTTGTAATTCTAGCATCATAGCAGGACCTGTGATGCCATCGGGATATCCTGGGAAATTCTCGACCTCATTGGTGGTAGTTAATTGACCTCCAGGCTGAGTACCTTGATATAACACTGGAAACATATTGGCACGTGCAGCATAGATAGCAGCAGTGTAACCGGCAGGACCAGAACCAATAATTAAACATTTTACGGACTCTGTAGTATCAGACATAATTTCAAATTTAGGATACAAAAGTAGGCGTTTTACATAAAATTATAGCGGGAAGTTATTAACAGTTTTCAATAGAATGTAGATTAATTAATATTATTCCTTGATAATCAAAAACCAGTAAAATAATCTTAACTTTGTTAGAAATTCAAAAACGTGCGTTATGTTGATTATTGGTATTGGTGGTGGAACAGGAAGTGGGAAAACGACAGTAGTAAATCAAATTTTATCAGAATTTCCTGCAGGAGAAGTTGAAGTAATTTCTCAAGATTCTTATTATAAAGATACCTCTCATTTATCCTTTGAAGAACGTTGTAAAATTAATTTTGACCATCCAAAATCAATAGATTTTGAACTTCTTGAGTCTCATTTAAAAGCCTTAAAAAAAGGTGAGAACATTAACCAACCTGTATATTCCTTTAAAACTCACAACCGTACTGGAGAAACCACAATTACCAAACCCAAAAAGGTAGTGATAGTTGAGGGGATTTTGATCTTATCTAATACCGAATTACGATCTCTATTTGATATAAAAATATTTGTTCATGCAGATAGTGACGAACGCTTAATGCGTCGTTTAAAAAGAGATATTGCAGAGCGCGGCAGAGATTTAGACGAAGTTTTAGAGCGTTATCAAACAACTCTAAAGCCGATGCATCAGCAATTTATTGAGCCGATGAAAGCTTTTGCGGATATTATCATCCCAAACAATCACTACAATACAGTAGCTGTCAATGTGGTGAAATCAATTATAAACGAACAACTCTAATGATAAAGAAGTCCAACCTTTTCTTAAAACTCTTGAAACCTTTTAAGAATATTTACTTTATTATATTAATTGTTTATATTGTGTGGATGGTGGTTTTTGATGCCAATTCTTGGCTGATTCACTCGGATCTGAATGATGACATAGAGGCTTTGAATTCCAAAATTGAGTTTTATAATGGGGAGATTGAGAATGATAAAAAAGAAATCAACACATTAAATTCAACTGATGGCATTGAAAAATATGCGCGTGAGCATTATAAAATGAAAAAAGAAAATGAAGTCGTCTATATTATAGAAGACGCCGATAGTTTAAAGATTAAAAAAAATGAGTAAGTCAAATCTTTTTCAAAATTTTGAATCTCTTTCTGCTAAAGCATGGAAACAAAAGATTCAGTTTGAACTTAAAGGAAAAGATTTTAATGACCATTTAGTTTGGAATTCTATTGAAGGAATAGATGTAAAACCTTTTTATCATTCTGACACATACTCTAAAGCACCTCAAATTCAACACAATGCTTCAGACTGGAAAATCGGACATTCAATTTATGTGAATTCCATAGAAAAAAGTAATATTCACGCTCTCGAGTTAATTGACAACGGAGTTGAAAGTTTACATTTTATACTTCCAAATGAAACTATTTCAGTTGAAGGGCTTTTAAAAAACATTGACACTTCTGAAGTGTCAATTTATTTTGAACCTTTATTCCTTTCTGAAAAACTAATTGAAAAACTTCAGACTTTTTCTCTTAAAAACAAGGCTTCATTTTATACTTTACAAGATCCTATCGGAAACTTGGCTCGATCTGGAAATTGGTTTAAAAATTTAAAAACTGATTTACATACACTAAAAAAAACAATTTCTTTAGGAGATAACTTAAAAGGCGTTATTTCTGTTGATTTGGGTCTATTTCAAAATGCAGGTGGCAGTATGATTCAACAACTGGCCTATGCCCTAGCCCATGCCAACGAATACCTTAATTTATTTGATGGCAATTCCATCAACTCTGTAGTTTTTAAAGTTTCTATAGGTAGTAATTACTTTTTTGAAATTGCAAAACTTCAAGCATTACGAGTCTTATGGCAAAGTCTTACAAAGGATTATGGTCTTTCAATTGACTGTCATATCCTTACCCAACCCAGTAAACGAAACAAAACAATATACGATTACAACATCAATATGTTGCGAACAACCACCGAATGCATGAGTGCTATTCTTGGAAGCAGTGATACTATTATTAATATGCCTTATGACCATTTGTTTCATAAAGATAATGAATTTGGAAATCGGTTGTCAAGAAACCAATTATTGATACTCAAAAAAGAAAGTTATTTTGATGCTGTTTCCAATCCGACACAAGGCACTTACTATATTGAAACACTGACAGAAAAATTAGCACAAAAGTCATTAGATTTATTTAAAGACCTAGAAAAACAAGGGGGATTTTTAAAACTTCTTAAAGATGGAATGGTTCAACGTAAATTAAAAGAACATGCGCAAAAAGAACAGCGTATGTTCGATGACGGAACAGAAGGCCTGTTAGGTACTCATTTTCAACAAAACTCATTGGATAAAATGAAATCCGATTTAGAACTCTATCCGTTTATAAAGCAGCAAGGACGAAAAACTTTAATAGAACCCATCATTCCACGAAGAATTTCTGAAGAAATTGAACAAAAACGATTGAAAGATGAGTAGAAAAAACGTTCAACATATTGTTTTAGATGGAGTCAAAATCGAATCCACAACAAAAAAATCATTGGATACCGCGGAAACCATCGCTATAAAATCAACTTACTTTGAAAAAGACAGTACTGAACTAGAACACCTAAATTTTGGAGCAGGAACAGCTCCTTTTTTAAGAGGACCTTACAGCACAATGTATGTGCAGCGACCATGGACTATTAGACAATATGCTGGATTTTCGACAGCTGAAGACAGCAACGCTTTTTACAAAAGAAATTTAAAGGCAGGTCAAAAAGGTCTCTCAGTCGCATTTGACTTACCCACTCATCGAGGGTATGATAGTGATCACGAGCGTGTTATTGGAGATGTTGGCAAAGCAGGAGTTGCAATTGACTCTGTTGAAGACATGAAATTATTGTTTGATAAAATTCCTTTAGATCAAATGAGTGTTTCTATGACAATGAACGGAGCGGTCTTGCCAATTATGGCTTTTTATATTGTAGCTGCTGAAGAACAAGGGGTTCAAATGGAGCAATTAAGTGGAACTATTCAAAACGATATACTAAAAGAATTTATGGTGCGAAACACCTATATCTACCCTCCTGAAGCTTCCATGAAAATAGTTTCTGACATCTTTGAGTTCACAAGTAAAAATATGCCTAAGTTTAATAGTATTAGTATATCTGGCTACCATATGCAGGAGGCAGGCGCAAGTGCCGATATAGAGCTTGCTTATTCCTTAGCCAATGGACTAGAATACATTCGTAAAGGATTGGATGCTGGTTTAGAAATAGACACTTTTGCCCCACGATTATCTTTTTTCTGGGGTATTGGGATGAATCACTTTATGGAAATAGCAAAACTTCGTGCAGCACGTATGTTATGGGCGAAAATTGTTCAAAAATTCAATCCTGAAAACCCAAAATCTTTAGCATTAAGAACCCATTGTCAAACGAGTGGATGGAGCTTGACAGAGCAGGATCCTTTTAATAACGTCGCTCGCACCTGTGTTGAAGCTACGGCCGCAATTTTTGGTGGCACTCAAAGCTTACATACAAATGCTTTAGACGAAGCAATTGCATTGCCTACAGATTTTTCAGCTAGAATAGCTAGAAACACCCAACTATACCTTCAAAAAGAAACCAATATTACCAAAACCGTAGATCCTTGGGCAGGTAGTTATTATGTTGAAAAATTAACCCAAGAAATCGCCGAGAAAGCATGGAGTCATATTGAAGAAGTAGAAGCTTTAGGAGGCATGACAAAAGCCATCAAATCGGGAGTACCTAAACTTAGAATTGAAGAAGCAGCGGCTCGCAAACAGGCACGTATTGATTCTGGACAAGATATAATAGTAGGAGTCAATCAGTTTAAGCTAGAAAATGAAGATGCATTACACATATTAGAAGTTGACAACGAACTTGTTAGGTCTCAACAATTGGAGCGGTTAAACCACACTAAAACACAGCGCGATTCTAAAAAAGTAAAGCTGGTTTTAGAAAAAATAACCAAAGCAGCAGCTAGTGGAACTGAAAATTTATTAGCTTTAGCGGTAGAAGCCGCCAGACTTCGTGCTACACTTGGAGAAATAAGCAAAGCACTAGAAGAAGTCTTTGGTCGTTATAAAGCAGAAATAAAAACATTTTCAGGTGTGTATAGTAAAGAAATAAAAAATGATCTCTCTTTTGAAAAAGCCAAGCAATTGGCCAATCAATTTGCGAGTTCAGAAGGACGTCGTCCAAGAATAATGATTACAAAAATGGGGCAAGATGGTCATGATCGTGGAGCAAAAGTAGTTGCGACTGGATATGCCGATTTGGGCTTTGACGTTGATATTGGTCCTCTATTTCAAACGGCAGAAGAAGCTGCTAAACAAGCGGTTGAAAACGATGTACACATTTTGGGCGTATCTTCTTTAGCAGGAGGTCATAAAACTCTCGTTCCTAAAGTTATTGAAGCTCTAAGGTCATACGGTCGTGAAGATATTATGGTGATTGTGGGGGGGGTAGTTCCAAAACAAGATTATCAATTTCTGTTTGATGCAGGGACCGTTGCTGTTTTTGGTCCAGGTACTAAAATCAGTGAAACTGCTATAACTGTGTTGGATATATTAATAAATTAATTATATTTATACGATTATTGACCAAAATCAACCGATAAGTAAGTTGCAAATGAAAGCCCAAATCTCATATGCCGCTATCAAAAATCATAGCAATTGCAAATCAAAAAGGAGGCGTTGGTAAAACAACAACTGCTATTAATCTTTCTAGTGCTCTTGGCATTTTAGAACAAAAGGTTTTGCTTATAGATGCCGACCCGCAAGCTAATGCAACTTCAGGGATAGGGATTCTAACAAAAAATGAAGCCTACTCTATTGTAAATCTATTTGAAGGAGATATAAAGACGCAATTATGTGTTTTAGATACACACAGCCCAAACTTAAAAATCATTCCTGGATCTATAAAACTCGCCGAAATTGAAATCAATATTAAACACCAAAATTTAAATCAATTAAAAACAGCTTTAGAAACAGTTAAAAACGAATTTGATTTTATAATTATTGATTGCTCCCCATCTTTAGGGTATCTCACATTAAATTCTTTTGTTGCAGCAGACTCCATCATCATACCTGTTCAGTGTGAATTTTATGCATTAGATGGACTTAGAAGGCTACTATCTACTATTAAAAGAGTCAAAAAATCTTTCAATTCAAATTTAACAATTGAAGGTATTCTAATGACAATGTATGACAACCGACTGAGTCATAATAGCCATGTTATTAATGAATTAAAAACTCATTTTAAGGATTTAATACTTAAAACAATCATCAAAAGAAACGTAAGTTTAAGCGAAGCTCCTAGTTTTGGAACGAGCGTTTTTAATTATAAAATCAATTGCGAAGGCGCAACCAACTACCTCAATCTATCACAAGAAATTATGAATAAGAAAACTTCGATTAAACAAAGTTCTTTAGGAAAAAAAATACCTCAAATTTTAAAAGAAACTGAAGATGGAATTTCAATTAAGTGTTCTATTAAAGATGAAAATTTAGAAACTGTTAAAACGTTTTCATTAGAAGATAAAAACTATTACAAACTTATTGGGTGTTCAAAAAATAAAGTTATTTCCCAATTAGGGCTGGTATATAATTATTTACATAGCGATGTATGGATGTACCGAATTTCATATAAGACAAGATTGTTTAGAAAAAATTTTCTATATATATATTTTAATAAAAATAAAGTAGATCACATTAAATTAAGACGTTTCAAATTCAGTTGAAAACTTGACTAAATTCTTAAACAATTTGGTTTTTATTCGTCGTAATTAATTGTATTTTTACATGATAAAAAGAAATCATTAATGGGAAAACTCATTGCTATAGCAAATCAAAAAGGAGGCGTTGGAAAAACCACAACAACGGTTAATCTGGCTGCTTGTTTAGGGGTTTTAGATAAAAAAGTATTGTTAATTGATGCTGATCCACAAGCAAATGCTTCTTCTGGTCTTGGGATCGATGTAGAGGCAGATGCTCCAGGAACCTATCAACTATTAGAACACAATTGTACCGCAGAAGAAGCCATCCAAAAAACAACTGCTGCAAACGTTGATATCATTCCTGCCCACATTGATTTGGTTGCTATAGAGATTGAATTAGTGAATATGGACAAACGTGAGTATATGCTCAAACAGGCCATTGAATCTGTGAAATCCAAATACGATTATATACTTATTGATTGCGCGCCGTCATTAGGATTATTAACTCTTAATGCATTAACTGCCGCAGACTCCGTAATTATCCCAATTCAATGCGAATATTTTGCACTAGAAGGCTTAGGGAAACTACTAAACACTATAAAAAGTGTACAAAAAATACATAACGAACAATTGGACATTGAAGGGTTATTACTCACAATGTATGATTCTCGATTGAGACTTTCTAACCAAGTGGTAGAAGAAGTTCAAAACCACTTTACAAACATGGTTTTTAAAACCATTATTCAGCGCAACGTAAGACTCAGTGAAGCCCCTAGTCACGGAGAAAGCATAATTTATTATGACGTAAATAGTAAAGGTGCTACAAATTACTTAAGTTTGGCTAAAGAAATCATCAGTAAACAGTAAATATAATGGCCAAAGCTATTAAAAAACAAGCCTTAGGACGCGGACTATCTGCTCTATTACAAGATCCTAAAAAAGAAACATCAACTGTTGGAAGTACAAGCAACAACCATCAGGTAGGAACTATTATTGCACTCGAATTAGCTTTAATAGAAGTCAATCCATTTCAGCCTCGAACACAATTTAAAGAAGAAGCTATAAGAGAACTAGCGTCTTCTATACAAGAGTTGGGGGTGATTCAACCCATAACAGTACGTAAAACAACATCTAATACATTTCAATTGGTGTCTGGTGAACGCCGTTTTAGAGCCTCAAAATTATTAGACTTAAAAACAATTCCGGCCTACATACGCGTTGCAAATGATCAGGAAGCTTTAGAAATGGCATTGGTTGAAAACATTCAACGTCAAGATTTAGATCCTATTGAAATTGCTTTAAGTTACCAAAGATTGATCGATGACATTCAATTAACTCAAGAACAAATGAGCCAACGGGTTGGAAAAAAACGATCTACCATTGCAAATTACCTAAGATTATTAAAATTAGATCCCTTAGTCCAAACAGGAATGCGTGATGGTTTTATAAGTATGGGGCACGGAAGAGCTATCGTGAATATAAGTTCTCATTCAGATCAAATTGCCATATATAAAGAAATTATTTCCAATAAATTATCGGTTCGAGCAACGGAAACTCTTGTTAAAAATTATAACAGTCCAAAACCAGCAAAAACAATAAAACAGAACGAACTTCCTAGTTTTGTTAAAAATAGTATTGGGAAAATAGCATCTTATTTTGGGCATAAAATTGATGTTAAAATGGAGAAAAAAGGAACTGGAAAAATTCTTATTCCATTTCATTCTAAAGAAGACTATGATCGCATCTTAAAATTATTTGAAAGTGATAAATAGGCATTGGATCGTTATATTTTTTTGTGCATATTCGTTGGTTAATTTTGCTCAAAACACTGAAGACACTCAAGAAGAGTTAGATACTGATGCTTATAAACCTGTGGTCATGGATCCTTTAGCACCTTCAAGAGCTGCCTTCTATTCCGCTATTCTTCCAGGTCTTGGACAAGCAGTTAATAAAAAGTATTGGAAAATTCCGATTGTATATGCTGCACTAGGAACGGGCATCTACTTTTATTTGGATAATGACAAGAATTATAAACGCTACAGAAACGCTTACAAAAGACGCCTATCAGGTTTTAGTGATGATGAATTTTTTGGAGAAGGAACAATTCCTCTTTTATCTAATGAAGCACTCATCCGTGCCCAAGAAACCTTGAGACGGAACAAAGAATTATCCTTACTAATTACGATAGGGCTTTATGCATTAAATATTATTGATGCAAATGTAGATGCTCATTTACTGCAATATAATGTGGACAAAAACCTAGCAATTAATCCATTTGTTGACTTCGATACACCCGATACATCTGCTCAACTTGGCTTATCAATCAACTTTAATTTTTAAATGAAAATAGCACTTTTAGGATACGGTAAAATGGGGAAAGTAATTGAAAAAATTGCTGTTAGTCGCGGACATGAAGTGACCTTAAAAATTGATAAAGACAGTACACCTTATGACATAACTTCGGTGGATGTTGCTATTAATTTTAGTACTCCCGAGTCAGCAGTTGAAAACATTCGAATAGCCCTAGAAAATAATATCCCTGTCATTTCAGGAACTACTGGGTGGTTATCTGAAATGGAATCTATAAATACATTATGTGCTGCTAAAAACGGTGCATTTATATATGCATCAAATTTTAGTTTAGGAGTTAATATCTTTTTTGAGCTTAACAAGCATTTAGCCAAAATGATGAAAAACTTGTCCGATTATCAGGTAGACATTGAGGAAATTCATCACACTCAAAAGCAAGATGCGCCTTCTGGTACTGCCATCACACTTGCGGAAGATGTGATTCAGCACAGTACTCACGATTCTTGGGGGCTTGCGCCGTTAAAGGACAACAATAAATTAGCTATTACAGCCAAACGTATTGATTCAGTTCCAGGGACTCACACTGTAAATTACAGTTCTGAAGTGGATCGTATTTCATTAACACATACTGCACACAATAGAGAAGGTTTTGGACTGGGAGCTGTTGTTGCAGCAGAATGGATTCTTGGAAAAACTGGCGTTTTCACAATGAATGACGTGTTAAACATTGGTTAAAGCCACTCAAACAAGTTGCATTAACCAATAAATTTATATTAAATAATTTTAAATATTATGACATTATCTCAGTGGTTTATTTTTTTCTTAGCAATTCAGTTAATTCATGGATTGGGTACTTGGAAACTATATGTTAAAGCAGGTCGAAAGGCATGGGAAGCATTCGTACCTATTTATAATGGAATCATTTTCATGAAAATACTGAACCGTCCATCATGGTGGGTTGCGTTGTTATTTTTACCTGTAATCAGTTTAATTATGTTGATTGTCATCTGGGTAGAAACCGCTCGAAGTTTTGGAAAAAACACTTCAACAGACACTGTTCTGTCAGTCTTAACCTTAGGGTTTTATGCTTATTATTTAAACTATTTTACAGACTTAAATCACGTAAAAGAGAGGAGTTTAAAACCTAATTCTGGTTTTGGAGAGTGGGTAAGCTCCATACTGTTCGCAATCGTCGCAGCTACTATTGTTCATACCTATCTTTTACAGCCGTATGTCATTCCATCTTCATCTCTAGAAAAATCATTATTGGTAGGAGATTTTTTAATTGTGAGTAAAATGCATTATGGTCCTCGAGTGCCAATGACTACTGTAGGGCTTCCTATGGTACACGATACGATTCCTGTATTGAACAAAAAGTCTTACTTATTTAGTGATAAAATTGAAGAACAAAGGACTTCTTTTAAAAGTAGATTTCAACTCCCCTACTTACGAATTCCAGGATGGGAAAAAATTGAACGTAATGACATAGTCGTTTTTAATCAACCAGCAGATACTCTGCTTGATATGAATGACTTTAGACCCGATAGAAATTACTACAAGCCGATCGATAAGAAGACTAATTTGGTAAAGCGATGTGTAGCGATTGCTGGTGACACCCTAGAAATCAGAGATGGCTATGTACACATCAACGGGGTTCAGAACGAACTTCCATACCGTGCAAGATTGCAGTTTAGTTATGAAGTAAACTTAAAACCTGGGAAAAGATTCGAAAATAGCATCATTAATCAATTAAAAACACGCTACGATATTACAGATGGCATCTATGCGATGGGTAATAAAATCATTATTCCAGCAGCTTCCAATGAAGCTGTCCAAGTATTTAAAAACCATCCAAGTGTAGCATCGATTTCAAAATTTATCGAGCCCAAAGGCAAAGCGGATACTGGCTTGTTTCCTCAAGACCCAAGTTACGAATGGAACCGTGATTTTTATGGCCCCCTTTATATTCCTAAAGAAGGAACTTCTATGGCTCTAAATTTAAAAAATCTTCCTGTATATAAACGACTGATTACCGAATACGAAGGAAATACAGTCTATACAAAAGGCAATCAGATTTTTATAAACGGACAAATTTCAAACTCATATACCTTTAAACAAAACTACTATTGGATGATGGGTGACAATCGTCACAATTCCATTGATGCTCGTGCTTGGGGGTTTGTGCCTTTTAATCACGTAGTGGGAAAACCAGTCTTTATTTGGATGAGTTGGAATTCCAACGGAAAAGGGTTTAATAAAATACGCTGGGATCGTATGTTTACAACTGTTCATGCCGATGGCGAACGCACCTCTTACTTTATTCCATTTTTAATCCTGTTAGCAGGTTGGATTGGATACAGTAAATGGCGTAAAAGAAGAGCCACAACAGCCTAATTTGTAATTATGACACTTCTTTACCCGACATATTTTCCGAATATTGCTTCTTATATAGTGATGGTTCAGTCTGATGTATGTGTATTTGAAATATGTGATTCTTACCAAAAACAGACCTACAGAAACCGCTGTTATATTTATGGAGCCAACGGAAAACTAAGTCTTAATATCCCCGTTCATTTTACACAGAAAAACAGACAAAACACAGATGAAATTGAGATAGAAAACGCCTCTAAATGGCTATCTATACACTGGAAGTCAATAGAGAGTGCTTATAAAACCTCTCCGTTTTTTGAATTTTATGAGGATGAATTTAAAGTGCTTTTCGAAAACCAGAAAGATTTTCTATTAGATTTTAATTTAGAGTGTATTGCTGTAATTAACAGTTGTTTGGGTTTTGAGCCTAAAATATCATTTTCTGATCAATTTTCAAAAACCTCTTTAAGAACAGATTATCGTTTTTTAGTCAATGCCCGTAAAGAACCTCTAATTGAAACAGACCCTTATATTCAAGTTTTCCAAGAAAAGCATGGATCTATCACAAACTTAAGCATCTTAGATTTGTTATTCAATGAAGGACCTAACGCTTTAAGTTATTTAAAAAACCATTCCCTCACTTTTTAGAGCATGACTCAGGTTCTCGTACATTATGGCATTCATTTTATAGTACCCTTATTAATCGCTTTATTATTTTATAAAAAAACCTGGCTCAAATCCTACACAATTTTTTTGGGTGCGTTTCTTATTGATTTGGATCACTTACTAACCACACCTCTTTTTGATCCTCAAAGATGTAGCATCGATTTTCACTTCCTTCACTCCTTCGGCGCAATCGCAATATATGTCTGTTTATTAGTGCCTAAAAAAACTCGCTTGATTGGAATAGGGCTTTGTATTCATATCATAGCCGATAGCTGTGATTGTCTATTTTTGTAACGTCAACTCCGTAAGAATCGGAAAATGATCCGAATAAGGTATCGTGTAGTTTTTGAATGTTCCCGAAGAGAAATTTTGATCAGCTAAGATGAAGTCTATCCGCACAGGAAAATACTTAAAATCAAAAGTACTTCCAAAACCAGTACCGGAGGTCTCAAAAGTATCCTTTAAATCTCCTTTTAAAATTCTATATACATACGAATAAACAGTATTATTAAAATCGCCACAAAGTAGTACTTTATAAGGCGATTTTGCAACATGATTAGCAACGAGTCCAGCTTGATGTTGTTGTGCTTTAAACGTAGTCTCTAAGCGTTTAAGCAGCTTGTTTGATTGCTCAGAGTCCAGTGTTTCTACATCAACATTAGCATCAATTCCAGACGATTGAAGGTGTACATTATAAACACGCGTTGTATCTGACTCTATAAGTAGATCTGCGTATATCGCACTATTTGCAGAATTAGGGAAATCAATAAAACCAGAATCTAAAATTTTATAGGTGGATAAAATAGCAAGTTCCGATTTGTTGTTTTTAGAGGCATTTGTTTTATACTTGTAAGGGTATTCTTTAAATTCCAAATCCGTACTTGAATCGTACTCTTGAAAACACAAAATATTTGGAGATTCCTCAGTAATAAATTCCTGAATTTTAGTAGGAATAGTTTCATCTTCAATCCAATTGTAGACATTGAACAAACGAACATTATAGCTCATAATGGTGAAGGTCGCTTCTGACTTTGGAACGGACTCTGAAGAGAATTTATAAAATGACAAAACTTGACTGTACCCAACAATGAGAACTAATAAGGAAAGGATGAGTTGTTTTTTTAGCTTGATAAGCCAATAAACCGCAAAAAGAATGTTCAGAACAATCAATAAAGGAACGGACACACTAAATGTAGATATCAAAGCATACGATTTAGGTGGCACATATGATATTCCGTAAGATAATAGCAACAAGAGCGCAACTACTGAATTAATCAGAAATATAAACTTATTAAGAAGGTTTAAGTTTTTCAAATCTCTTTATTTACCAGCTCGGAATAAAAAATCCTTTTCTGCTTGTGTTAAACTTTCATAGCCACTTTTACCTATTTTATCTAAAATAAGGTCAATTTGTTTTTGATGGGTAAATCTGTCAAACTCTTCCTTTTTCTTACCAGCAAAAGAAGTTTTTTTCTTCTTGTGAACTGTTTTTAATGGCGCTGTCGTCCTAGAGAAATAGGCTGTAATACGATCAATAAACGCTCCAATATCTGTGCCTTTCTGAAATTGTGTCGCATAAAAATAGCCTAATATGCTACCTCCAAAATGAGCTATTGAACCTCCTGAATTTGCAGAAAATAGACCTGGAACATCAAACAATACGATTGCGATCCCTATGTATTTTAATGGGAACTGAAAGGTAAAAAACCGAACCTCTTTGTTGGGTAGGTAGGTACACAAAAATATGATTATTGCACGCACTCCCGCAGAGGCACCAACTAAAGATCCCACAGTATTTAAAATACCTGAAGGGAATAAATTATAAACCAATACAAAAGCAAAACCACCAGACAGGATGCCCAATATGTAAACTTTAAGCGAAATTCCTTCTTTGAATAAATTTGAAAACGAACGTCCAAAGAAATATAAGACTACCATATTAAAAAACAAATGGACAAAACTGTAATGAGTGAAACCGTACGTTAATAACGTCCAAGGCTTAGAGAGAACATCAGAGAATGATTTTGAAAGCGATAGCCATTCTAAATTTGATCCACCCCCTTGAAATCTAAAGGTGATAATACCAAAAAGAAAAACAATAATATTTGCAACAATGATTTTTTCAAACACATTGAGTCTTGATAGTTTTTCTCTAATATCTTGATTTAAACTTGTCATTAATTCCAACGGTATTTATCAAATTGATTTTTTTTCCAGAAATACATCAGTAAAAAACCTGTAATCGCTCCTCCAATATGGGCTATATAAGCAGTATTGCTAGGACTAAAAATTGAAACTCCTGAAAAAGCAGAAAATAAGTCTAGAGCAATAATACCGGGGATGAAATATTTTGCTTTGATTGGAATTGGCAAGAAAAGCATCATTAACTCCGCATTTGGATTAAGCATGCCAAACGCGACCAAAACACCCATAATTGCACCCGATGCCCCAACCATAGAACCATTAGTCATAACATTTAAGTCAAATAACATACGAAACGTTTCTCTATTGAGAGGATTCATACCATAGTTGTAACTAGACATCAATGGTTCTAATTTAGAAGCTAAAATTTCGCCTTTAAACATCTGATCATTTATAATATTTAAACTGGAAGCGTCTCTGATAAAATCAAAAGAATAGCCCAATGCTTTTAAGTCGCTTAACATTGGATATATTTGAATGTAGTACACTAAAAATGTCAAGGCTACAGCTCCCAAACCTGATGAGAGATAAAAAATTAAAAATTTCCGTTGACCAAATATGCGCTCTACAGCTGTTCCAAACATCCATAACGCCAGCATATTAAATAGTAAATGCTGAACACCACCATGCATAAACATGTGGGTAAATACTTGCCATGGCATAAAATTATCGCTCAACGGATAGAAGAGAGATAATAATCCATAAAATAAATCTTTATTACCCAGTAAGTAAGTTCCTAAAAACACAATAATATTGATGATAAGAAGATGCTTAACGGTTGGGGTTATTTGACGCATATTAGTTGAATTTTTTATCGAGTTCTTCGACCTTTAAGGTTGTGAAAACTGTTTTGTTAGAAGGTGAAATTGACGGTTCTTTACAAGAAAACAAGGTGTTTATGATGTGTTCTTGTTCTTCGCGTTCTAATTTTTTTCCGTTTTTAATTGCCAAACTTTTGGCGAGCGACTTAGACAATAAATCACTGACACTAAAGTTCACATCGGGGACTTCGTGTTCTATATCGTGAATGAGTTGCTCGAAAACAATATGGACTTCAGATTCTTTGACTCCGACGGGAACGCCTGTGAGTTCTATACTTTCATCTGTAAACGAAGAAAATACAAATCCAGTTGTTTCTAAAGCCTGTTGAAGGTCTTTTAATATGGTATTGTCCGATTTTGAAAATTTTAGCTCTAAGGGAAATAACAACTGTTGACTAACAGCTTCATTTACGGTCGTTTTTCTAAGAAATTCTTCATACAAAATACGTTCGTGAGCTCTGTTCTGATCAATGACAAGCATCCCCGATTTGATCGTATTGATGATGTATTTGTTGTGTAATTGAAATGTTTTGTGTGTCTTTTGTTCTGTGGTATCGTCAAAGATAGACGAAGTCATTTCATCAGATTCATAATTAACCTGACTAAAACTATCTGAATTTGATTTGGATTCCAAACCAACATACAGCCCTTCCCATGCGTCACCAGCAGGTTTAGAATACGAAGGTGGAGATTGATTTGGATTTGAAAAGGGATTAAACGTTCTATCGACTTCAACTTTTGGGTGGATTGTTTGTCCTCCTTCAAATCCATAAGGGGTGTCTAAATTTTTATCTCGATCAAAATCAAGTACTGGAGCAATACTAAATTGCCCTAAACTGTGTTTGACAGCCGCTCTCAAAATCGCATAGATTGTTTGTTCATCATCAAATTTGATTTCCGTTTTTGTGGGATGAATATTGATGTCTATACTTTTTGGATTGACTTCTAAGTTTAAAAAGTAACTAGGATGTTTACCTGGTTGAAGTACGCCCTCAAAAGCTGCGGATATGGCATGATTCAAATACGGACTCTTTATAAATCGATTATTTACAAAAAAGAATTGCTCTCCTCTAGATTTCTTTGAATATTCTGGTTTCCCAACAAATCCTGAGATTGTTAAGACTTCTGTTGTTTCTTCAACGGGAACTAGTTTTTCATTGGTTTTTCCACCAAATGTACTCACAATGCGTTGTCTAAAATTTCCTTTTAAAAGATTAAAAAGATCGCTTCCATTGTGGTACATAGAAAAACTGATCAATGGGTGCGCCAAGACGACTCTATGAAATTCATCAATGATATGACGTAATTCTACAATATCAGACTTTAAAAAATTACGTCTTGCTGGAATGTTGAAAAATAAATTTTTAACTGCAATCGAAGAACCATTGGGGGTTGCTATGACTTCTTGAGAGGTAAAAACACTGCCTTCTACAGATAAAAGTGTCCCTAATTCGTCAGATGCTTGTTTGGTTTTCATTTCCACATGAGCAATCGCTGCAATGCTCGCTAAAGCCTCACCTCTAAACCCTTTTGTATGGAGATTGAATAAATCGTCTGCGACTTTAATTTTGGAAGTGGCATGACGCTCAAAACTTAAACGAGCATCGGTCACACTCATTCCTTTTCCGTCGTCTATAACTTGGATCAATGTCTTGCCAGCATTTTTCACAAGAAGCTTTACCGTTGTTGCTCCAGCATCAATCGCATTTTCTAGAAGTTCTTTTACCACAGATGCAGGACGTTGTACAACTTCTCCGGCTGCAATTTGATTTGCAACGTGATCGGGTAACAATTGAATTATATCTGCCATGTATTAGAAAAATATACTTAAATCAAAATCTATAATCCAAAGGAACACAAATATTAAAATTAAAATTATAATGAAAACTCTTCGGTTCGCTAAGGAATTGGGGTTGGTCTTTAAATCGTCTATTGCATTGGTAAACTTGCCTTTCAAATTTGTTTTTTCGATGGTAACACGTTGATCATCAAATTTATGTTTTATTTCAAATGGGCTTCGCTCGCTATTATAAAAGCGAGGAGTGTAATTATATCTCTTGTTTTTTTTTATTTTAAATATACCCATGACGTAACATTATAAGGTGTCTAACATGTAGATTCCGATCAACAAAAGGACGCATGCAATTAACAGCCAAGTTAATGAAAAACCTGATGATTTTCTAGTGGACTTCAGACGAAAACGCTCCTTAACTGAATTCGGATTGTCAGCTAAAAAAGACTTCGAAGACGTTCTCAACTTAAATGTTCTGGTTTTTCTAGGTATCAAATGCTTTGTATTTTGAGACTATTCAAAAATACTTAAATCTGTAGAGTGACAAACAAATCAAACAAAAAATTATCAACAGTTGTTGATTTTATAAGGTATGGCTCAAATGTGCCATTTTAATTGCAGTGATTGCAGCTTCTACCCCTTTATTTCCATGAGCACCACCAGAACGATCAATAGATTGCTGAAGATTGTTATCTGTTAAAACGCAAAATACAACAGGTACGTCATGAAGAATATTTAAATCCTTAATGCCTTGAGTCACACCTTCACACACAAAATCAAAGTGTTGTGTTTCTCCTTTGATGACACTTCCTATAGCTATGACGGCATCAACAAGTTGTTGCTGCATTTTTTTAGCGCCATAAATGAGCTCAAAGCTTCCAGGGACATGAATGGTTCGAATGTTTGATTCTACTACACCACAATCTATTAAAGTGTCTACAGCGCCTTTAAGCAAGCCTTCTGTGATGGATGGATTCCATTCAGAAACAACAATCCCAAACCGAAAGTGTGTCGCGTCTGGGAGTGTCGTTGTATCGTAATTAGATAAGTTGGTGTTTTCTGTAGCCATGATTAGTTTATCGTGGCTTCTGCTTTACCAATAAAAACATCAATGTCTTTAGCCTCTGTACTGTCTGGGAAATCAGATTTAATTTGATTAAAGAATCCTAATGCTTTTGAATTATTTCCTAATTTTAAACCAATAACCCCTGCCTTGTAAAGATACATAGGAGTCGTGTAATCGTTTGATTTAAGTTGTGCTGCTTGTACGTAATAGTCGTAGGCATCCTCTAACTGCTCTAACTGAACAAATGCATCTCCTATGCCTCCTTTTGCTATGGGCCCAAGAACATCATCTTCAGATGAAAAAGCGTTTAAATAAGTCACAGCGTTTGTATAATCTTTCATATTTAAGTATGCCATTCCAGCATAATAGTTGGATAAGTTTCCAGCTTTTGTTCCACTGTAAACCTCAGCAATATCTAAAAACCCATATTTGCCATCCGCTCCATTAAGAGCCAATGTGAAAAGAGAATCCTTAGAAGCCCCATTGACTGCTTGGTCAAAATATTGTTGCGATTGGAACATATCATTTGTTGCGACACTTTCTTTTGGCTCTTGTATGAATTTATCAAACCCTAAAAAACCCAATACCAATACGGCAGCCAAACCAACGATGATAAAAATATATTTTTGATTTTTTATAACCCATTCTTCGGTACGTGATGCCGACTCATCGAGGGTGTTAAAAACCTCAGCGGTTGTTGATCCATCTTCAATTGAAGTCTCTTTTTCTGTCTTCGTTGACGGTTTTCCGCCTCTTTTCTTATATGTTGCCATGGTTGTTTTATTATTGAGGTTCAAAAATATAATTTTTATTCGTAAAAAAAAGGCAAATTATTTGTTATTTTTCAATAATTTGCAGCATCTTTTTAAAGCCCTCGCAAGAAGATAATTATAAAATATAGACCAATTTCGCATGATTTTAAAATCATTAAACTTATTAAACTACAAAAATTTCGATGCCTTTACGGTTGAATTCGATGCTAAAATTAATTGTTTTGTTGGTGCCAATGGTGTTGGAAAAACAAATATTTTAGATGCGATTTACCACTTATCATTTGGGAAAAGCTATTTCAATCCTATAGCCTCTCAAAACATCCGGCATGAACAAGATTTTTTTGTAGTCGATGGTTTGTATGAAAAGAAGGATCGTGAAGAAAAAGTAATCGTTTCCTTAAAAAGAGGTCAAAAGAAACTCATCAAACGAAACGGAAAAGCATACGACCGTTTTAGTGATCATATTGGGTTTTTACCTTTAGTTATTATATCTCCTACCGATCGCGATTTGATTATTGAAGGGAGTGATACCCGTCGAAAATTTATGGACGGAGTCATTTCTCAAAGTGATAAAAGCTATCTAGAAGCCTTATTAAATTACTCTAAAATTCTTGCACAAAGAAATGCATTGCTAAAATACTTTGCCTTAAACAATAACTTTAATAAAGATTCGCTAGATGTTTACAATGAACAACTTAATGAATACGGAGGTCAGATATATAGTAAACGAAAAACTTTTTTAGAGGCCTTTACACCCATCTTCAAAAAACGTTATGAGGCCATTAGTAACAACAGCGAAGTTGTTGACCTACAATATAGCAGTCAGCTAAATGATTCGACTTTAATGGAGTTGTTTGCAACCAGTATCAACAAAGATCGTATGCTACAATACACAAGTGTTGGAATTCATAAAGACGATTTGGATTTTTCTATTAAAGGCTATCCTATTAAAAAATTTGGAAGTCAAGGACAGCAAAAATCATTTTTAATTGCTCTGAAACTGGCGCAATTTGATTTTATTAAAGCACAAAGTGGTGAAACTCCCCTACTCCTTTTAGATGATGTTTTTGATAAATTAGACGAACAACGTGTGGCTCAGATTATTCAATTAGTGAATGATGAAAATTTTGGACAGTTATTTATATCAGATACCCATGCCGATCGTACTGAAAAAGCGATTAAAAGTGTCCATCAATCATATCAAATATTTCAATTGTGAAACAACTTATAGCCCTTTCATTTTTTATTTTATTGAGCAGTTGCAAGTCAGATGTCTCAACTTACATCCCTTTTATAGAAGGTTATTGGGAAATTGTAAGCGTCTCTAAAGACCAAAAGAAAGTCAAAGAATTTAAAATGAGTGGCTCTATCGATTACTTTAAAGTTAATTCTGATGTATCTGGCTATCGAAAAAAAATAACCCCCCGTTTTGACGGAGCTTTTGAAATGTCTCAGCACGAATCCGAATTTACAATTTCTATAAGAGACAATCGTTTATGGATTGACTACGCCAACAATGAAGTGACTTACAGCGAAGAAATAATCCGTGCTAACTCGGCTAGTTTAATCCTCTCCAACTCCGATGGATTTATATATACCTACAAACCTTACGAACCTTTAATATTTGAATAATGAGCAAACGTCAGAACGATTCTTTTAAAATCGATGATTTAATGAAATCATTTGTTAAAGAAAACAAACTCGAAAAAGGGTTGGACAAAGTGAACGTAGAAGCTGCTTGGGCAGAAATGATGGGCAATGGAGTTAATACCTACACCAACAGTGTGAAACTAAACAAAGACACGCTGTATGTAGAGCTAAGTTCGTCGGTATTAAGAGAAGAGTTGAGCTATGGAAAAGATAAAATTATCAATATGCTGAATGAATCTCTTGGGAAAAACCTCATCTCAAAATTAATTTTAAGGTAGTATTAGGTACAAAAAAAGCCACAATAGAATTGTAGCTTTTAGGATATTTTATTGAATGTGTTTAGAACATCTCTCTTCCTGAAAAATGGAAAGCTCCTTCAATCGCAGCATTTTCATCACTATCACTTCCATGCACTGCATTTTCACTGATAGAGTCTGCAAACATATTACGGATGGTTCCCTCAGCAGCTTCAGCTGGGTTTGTAGCGCCAATTAAAGTTCTGAAATCTTCTACAGCATTGTCCTTTTCAAGAATCGCTGCCACAATAGGGCCACGTGTCATGTAAGTTACCAATTCACCATAAAATGGACGCTCACTATGAACGGCATAAAAAGCTTCGGCATCGGCTTTTGTAAGTTGTGTTAATTTCATTGCTACGATTCTAAAACCTGAAGCAGTAATTTTTTCTACTATTCCTCCTATATTCCCTTTCTCAATAGAATCGGGCTTAAGCATTGTAAATGTTTTGTTAGTTACCATGGTCTTTGTATAAATTTTGTGCAAAAATAAGGTTTTTCTACAAATAATTCAGCTTACAACTATTTTAAAAAATTGTATCTTTGTAAGCTATGAATACAACAGAAATTTTAGAGCTTAAAAAAATACTATCAGACCCAAAAAAAGTGGTCATTGTCCCTCATAAAAATCCGGATGGAGATGCCATGGGATCTACGCTAAGTTTGTGTCATTACCTTAAAAAACTAGGACATTCGGCAACCGTCATAGCTCCTAATAATTACCCAGAGTTTCTTAAATGGATTCCCGGCACCAAGGATGTTCTCATTCACGAAGAAAACACCACTGCTTCTGAAGTCCTCATTTCTGAAGCAGATCTTATTTTTACGTTAGATTTCAATGCCCTGCACCGTTGTGGGACAATGGGAACGCCCATTGAAAATTCAGCGGCGATTAAAGTGATGATTGATCATCATCAAATGCCAGAGCAGTATGCAACTTACGTTTATTCTGATGTGAGCATGTGTTCGACAAGTCAAATGGTATATCACTTCATTGAAATGATGGACGATTTAGAATTGATTGATGTTGCTATTGGAGAAGGAATTTATACAGGTATTATGACTGACACTGCCTCGTTCCGTTTTCCACTGACAACAAGTACCACCCACCGTGTGATTGCGCATTTGATAGATGTTGGAGTTGAGAAATCAAACATTCACAACGCAGTATATGACACCAATAGTTTTGGTCGCCTAAAGCTTATGGGCTGTGCCTTGAATAACTTAAGATTTTTAGAAGATTTTAAAACATCATATATAAGTCTAACCAATAAAGAATTAGATGCTCATGACTTTCAAAAAGGAGATACAGAAGGTTTGGTCAATTATGGATTGTCTATAAAAGGTGCAAAATTTGCTGTCATATTTATCGAGCATAAAGAAGAAAGCATCATTAAAATCTCATTTCGATCAAAAGGTGATTTTGATGTAAATACGTTTGCAAGAACACATTTTAACGGTGGCGGACACAAAAATGCTGCTGGAGGTCGTAGCAATCTGAACCTAGAAGATACCATTGCAAAATTTATTAGTATATTGTCTGATTATAAATCGGAACTCAATTCATGAAACCCACCCTGTTTTTCATATTAACTTTTTTAATTTTTGTCAGTTGTAAACCTTCAGAAGCAAGGCGTCCACTCTCAAATAATTCGGGGTCGTTTATTGATTCTTCAATAGAACGTAACAAACAATTAAATAATAGAGAATATGCTCAAATTGAAGTTTATATACAAGACTCTGAAAAGCCGTTCCAATCTTCTGAGTATGGGTTTTGGTATGCTTATAACATTCAAATAGAGACGGACACACAAACCCCAAAGTTTGGCGATTTAGTACATTATGATTTTGTACTTAAAACTTTAGAGGGTCAAGTCATTTACCCAGACAAAAAATTAGAAACACAACGATATTATATCGATCAACAAGAATTATTTTCAGGTTTGAGAGAAGGTTTAAAACTCATGAAAGAAGGTGAATCGATTACGTTTATATTTCCTTCTCAAAAGGCATATGGCTACTATGGGGATGAAAATAAAATTGGCAGTAATGTACCTGTAATTTGCGACGTTTCCTTATTAAAACTTACGAATAACTAACACACTAAAAACTATTTAAAACCCAATTAAAAATAAGAAAAATGAAATTCACAAAAGTATTTATTCAATTAGTTGCAGCAGGACTTCTTATTAGTTCCACTGGATGTCAAGAACAGTATCCGGATTTAGGTGATGGTGTATTTGCCGAATTTGTAACGTCTAAAGACACAATCATCGTAAAGTTATTTTATGACAAAGTCCCTTTGACAGTTGCCAGTTTTATAGGACTCGCAGAAGGATCTCACCCTATGCTAGCGGACTCTATGAAAGGAAAACCATACTATAATGGAACTGTGTTTCACAGGGTGATTGATAAATTCATGATTCAAGGGGGAGACCCGACCGCGACTGGATCTGGAAATCCAGGATTCAAATTTGCAGATGAATTTGACGAAAGTTTAAAACATGACAAACCAGGAATTTTATCCATGGCCAACTCTGGACCAGCGACCAATGGGAGTCAGTTTTTTATTACTGAGAAACCAACGCCACACCTCGATAACAGACATTCAGTTTTTGGAGAGGTTGTTAAAGGGTTCTCTGTAGTGGACACCATTTCAAACGTAAAAGTTGCTTCAGAATCGAATAAACCACTTGAGGATGTAACGATTTTAGAACTAAACATCATTCGTCAAGGAATGAGCGCTAAAGGATTTGACGCAACTGATACATGGAACACAGAACTTCCATTAGTGGAAGAAAAACGTTTACAAAAACTTGAAGAAGCCAAACAAAAAGCAGAAGAAGCTAAAAAAATTGCAGATGAAAAAATGAAGATTGCGGCGGATGAAATGGTTCCCGTTTTAAATATTTACAAAAGCAAAGCAACACAACAAACATCAGGACTGCTTGTTTATAATATCACTAAAGGCAACGGAGCAAAACCAAAATCTGGATCCACCGTTAGGCTAAATTATGAAGGTTATTTTACGGATGGTAAATTATTTGGTACCAATATTAAAATAGTGGATGAAAAATGTGGGACTTATGACTTGCGAAAAGAACAACAAGGTGGCTATAGCGCGATGCCAATGAAAATTGATCCACAAGCGCAAATGATTGCAGGATTTAAAGAGGGCGTATTTAATATGTCTGTAGGAGACAAAACATTCTTATACCTCCCTTCCTATCTTGCTTATGGAGAAAAAGGGCGTGGTCCTATAAAACCAAATAGCGATTTAATGTTCATTATTGAAATGTTGGAAGTCGTAGAATAAATTATTTTGATACTAAAACTAAAAAAGCAGCCTATTGGCTGCTTTTTTTATGAATAAAATTAGACACTCTAAAATGAATTACAATTAATTAAGATTCTGAGATACATACAGAGTGACAGAATTCTTGCTTTTGGACTACTTTTTTCAATAGAAATTCAATCCTTATGCTTTTGGAATGTTCTTTAGAATTTCTATAACAAAAACCCAAAATTTTTGAACGGAAGAAATCTGAGTGCGTTCATCAGGTGAATGTGCTCCTTTGATATTAGGACCAAAACTAATCATTTCCATGTCAGGATAATTAGTTCCTAAAATTCCACATTCTAAACCGGCATGACAAGCTGCAACGTGTGGTTTCTCATTATATAACTCTTCGTATAAGGACCTTAATACTTTCAAAATAGATGAATCCATATCAGGTGCCCATCCAGGATAATCCCCTGAAAGCTCCACTTCACAACCAATAAGCTCAAAGGTTGCACGTAACATCATTGCTAAGTCCATTTTGGAGGATTCTACAGAAGAACGCGTTAAGCACCCTATTTTCACGTTTCCTTCTTTGATAACAACGCGGGCAATATTATTGGACGTTTCTACCAGTTCTGGAATATCGGGGCTCATACGATACACACCGTTCCATGCAGCATAAATAGCACGCGTTAACCCTTCTTGTACTCCCAAGTCCATAATAACTTTTGGAGCGTCTATTTTAGTTAAAACTACAATTAAGTCAGGTTCTAATGTTTTTAGTTCGGATTGTATGGCTTCAATTTGAAGTCCCATTTCATATTTAAAAGCGTCTTCTTGCACCATATCAATGGCTACAATCGCTTTGCTTTCTCTTGGAATTGCATTGCGTAAACTTCCACCATCAATTTCAGAAATACGCAATCCAAAATTTTCAAACGCATCAAACAACAAACGGTTCATGATTTTATTGGCATTTCCAAATCCTTTGTGAATGTCCATCCCTGAGTGACCACCTTGCAAACCTTTAACTTCAATAGAGTACCCTATTTTAGTTTCTGGTGTTGACTCTTCGTTGTAAGTTCCAACAGCGGTTACGTCTATACCCCCAGCACAGCCAACTCCAATTTCGTCATCTTCTTCAGTGTCTAGATTTAAAAGAATGGCGCCATTTAACAATCCACCTTCTAAACCCATGGCTCCAGTCATGCCTGTTTCTTCATCAATCGTAAACAAGGCTTCAATAGCAGGGTGTGGAAGGTCTGTACTTTCTAAAATAGCCATAATAGTTGCTACTCCCAGACCATTATCAGCCCCTAGGGTTGTACCTTTTGCTTTGACCCAATCTCCATCCACAAACATCTCTATGCCTTGAGTTAGAAAATCAAAATTAGTATCGCTATTTTTTTGATGTACCATATCCAAATGTGATTGCATCACAATTGCTTTTCGATCTTCCATTCCCGCGGTAGCTGGTTTTTTGATGATGACATTTCCGACAGCATCTTCAATGGTTTCTAGATTTAAATTTGTTCCAAATTCTTTCATAAATGCAATGACGCGTTCTTCTTTTTTAGAAGGGCGGGGGACGGCATTCAAATCAGCAAATTTGTTCCAAACTGCTTTGGGTTCCAGTTGACGTATTTCTTGGCTCATGATAGTTGTGTTTTTTTGTTGCACAAAGGTACGGATTCCATCCCGATCATAAATTAAAATTATTACTTTTGAGTGATGTCAAATAAAGGAAAAGTCATACTTGTTTTGAGTTTACTGCCTCAATACTTTCTGATAAGAGTATTAAAGCAATTCCCAGAATACGTGGAAGCATATTATAGTTTGGGGATTTTTCCAATCATCTCAAAACTGCTAAACACAGCTTTTAAATGGATTCCATTTTCTGTTGGAGACCTGTTGTATAGTGTCTTAATCTTCTTTATTTTGAGATGGGCTGTTAAAAATCGAAAACGACTTAGAACAGAACCCAAAACTTGGGGCTTGAATGTTTTATCCTTTGTATCCGTTCTTTATTTTATGTTTCATTTGTGTTGGGGCTATAATTATTACCGTGTGCCTTTACATACTACTCTGAACTTTAATCCAAAATACACAACAGCTCAATTAAAATCAGTTACTAACAAATTGGTTTTTAAAACGAACAAACTGCACTTAGCAATTACCAAAGACTCTTTGCTAAGAACAACTCTCCCCTATACGTTTGTTGAACTGACTGAAATGAGTCAAACGGGTTATACTCAGCTAGAAAAGCAGTATCCTAATTTTAAACACGATGGACAAAACAGTAAAAAATCAATATTTAGCACGCCATTAACCTACATGGGTTTTAGTGGTTACGTGAACCCGTTGACCTTAGAGGCTCAAATTAATGCTGTAATACCTCTTAATTCAATGCCAACAACCATAGCGCACGAACAAGCGCATCAGTTGGGTTATGCCGCTGAAAACGAAGCCAATTTTATTGGTTTTTTAGCGAGCATTCATAATGAGGATCTTTATTTCAACTATGCTGGATATAAATTTGCATTGCGTTATTGTTTACGAGAGTTGTTTAAAAGAGATCTTGATGCCTACGAATCTACTTTGTGTACCATCAACCCTGGTATCTTAGAAGATTTTCAGCTGGCATTTGAATTTTGGAGTGCTTACAAAAACCCAATGGAGCCTTTATTTAAAGAGGTTTATAGCTATTTCTTAAAAGCAAACAACCAAGCTAAGGGTATTGAAAGCTACAGCTATGTGGTGGCTCTTTTGGTGGATTATTTAGAGGATTAAGATATACAAAAAATCAAGACTAACAAACCTAGGTATAGGTACTGTATTTATCTAAAATCAAAAAGCACTCACGCATACTTAAAAAAAATAGCCTGTATCTAAGGACACAGGCTATTTTGTATAAAACTTAATGATTATTACTTATTCACAACTAGCATACAGTGCTTCAAGTTCTTCATCACTATTTGCGGTTTGCTGAGTACCATCTTCAAACTGAACGGTGATTGGATAAGAAATCATACACGTATCATCATCTGAAAGTTGAGATACATAGTCAAAAAGCTCATCGTAATTATTAACAGTATCTACAATTCCATTTTCTGAAACGAAGGAGAATGGAAATACGATTTCAAAACATTGCTCTTCACATTCATCACAATCTTCAATGTCATAACAATCGTTGTAGAGAGTATCAAATTCCTGAGGGCTATTTACAGTTACTTGAGACCCGTCAATTATTGTCACAGAAATAGGATATACAAATCCTGCAAATTCAAAGTTATATAAATCTTGTTCGGAACTTACAGTGACTTCATTGCCTTCATAGTCAACAGCGGTTAGAGGATAATTCAATTCAAAACATTCTTCTTCATAATCATCATCGTAATCGTCATTGTGGTCGTAATCGCTGTAACAATCATCTAATATGATTTCAAACGCATCATAAGTATTAATAGTTTGCTGTGATCCGTCTGCGAAAGTAACATCAAAAGGAACTTCAATATAAACTTCTGAGTCAAAGTCTAAAGTTTCTAGGAAAGCAAACAATTCATCATCACTATTTAAAGTCGTACTTGTTTCTCCATCAGTAACACTGTAAGGATAATTTATTACAAAACACTCTCCTTCTTCAACATAGTCAGATTCTTGGTTTGTTGATGCTGCAGTTCTTGCACTGTTGAATAAGTTAGATATTAGTTCTTGGGAAACACCCTCTTCTAATTCTGCTTCCGGAGATATTTCATCAACATTTTCGTTGTCACAAGAGACAATAATTAAACTGAATGCCATCAATAAAATTACTGAGAGTTTTAAATTAAAATTTTTCATTTGTTATCTGTTTAGTTATTAATAATACTAAAACAACTAAGTTCAAACAATTCCTATACTGTAGCTTAAATTTTAACTAAATTTAACTCATTAACCACATGATAAAATTCATATTGTTAATTTATTAACATTCCAAAGACCATATCAAATTGATAATCAATCAAAACTAAAAATAGCCTATATCTAAGGACACAGGCTATTTTGTATAAAACTTAATTTTAGAGTTTATTCACAACTATCATAAAGAGCTGCAAACTCTTCATCACTATTGGCTGTTTGCTGAGAACCATCTTCGAATTCTACATTTACAGGATAAGAAATGACATACGTATCTTCTTCTGTAAGACTGCTTAAAAACGCCCAAAGTTGATCGTAGTCATTTATGGTTTGTATATCTCCAGAATCTGAGACAAAAGTGAAAGGGAATACAACTTCAAAACATAAAACTCCACAGTCGTCACAATCTTCGATGCCGTAACAATCGTTATACAAGGGAACCATCGGGGTTTCATTGTTAAATGTATTTAATGAAGATAACAACATCTCCAGAAATCACAGAGTTGTTCTTGATATAGACAGTGCTTCATATAGATTAAGAGAGCTTAATAAATTTTCAATTGGAAGAACTTTAAATATGGGTATTTTATTGAAATTTTAAAATGTCTTTTGAAGTTTAAAAAATTTAATAACCTGCATAATACAAACTAAAACTATTTAAAAGTGAACTAAATTGGTACGCTTTTGATTTTTTTTAAATACATTTAACATCAAACTAAATTCTATATCCTAATGAAAAAATTAATCTTCCTTTGGAGTTTCTTCGCAGTGTTTTCTGTTTGTGCTCAAGATTATTTCCCAAAGAATGATGGTGTGAAATCTAAAAACATAAATTTCACCGCCATTACCAATGCGAAAATTTATATAACCCCTTCACAAAGTATTGAGAACGGCACCCTATTGATTCAAGAAGGAAAGGTTATAAAAGTCGGAACCAATGTAGAACTTCCAAAAAACACAGTGTTAATTGATGTAAAAGGAAAATCTATATACCCTTCATTTATTGATCTCTACTCCGATTTTGGCATTTCAAAACCCAAACGTGAAAGTAGCGGAGGTCGCTCGCCTCAATACAGCGCTAATCGTGAAGGCTTTTATTGGAATGACCATATACGACCAGAACAGAACGCTATTGACCATTTTAAATATGATCAAAAAACAGCTAAACCGCTATTAGAAGCTGGATTTGGAGTGGTAAATACGCACTTACAAGATGGCGTTGTTCGTGGAACTGGAGCATTAATTGCGTTAGACTCCAATGGCAGTGATTCTCAACGCATTTTATCCGATCAATCGGCACAGTACATTTCCTTTTCAAAAAGTGTACGTTCGCGTCAATCCTACCCCTCCTCAATTATGGGAACGATGGCCTTGTTGAGACAACTTAATTACGATGCCGATTGGTATGCAAAAGGAAACGTTTCCACAAAAGACCGTTCAATTGAAGCCTACAACCAAAATAAAAGGCAAGTACAAATTATAGAAGCTGGCAGCAGAGCCAATGCTTTAAGAGCCGATAAGGTTGGAGACGATATTGGCGTCCAATATGTTATTTTGGGTGGTGGTGATGAATATGAACGCATCAATGATATAAAGAACACAAAAGCAACGTTTATTCTTCCTTTAAACTTTCCGAAAGCCTATGATGTAGAAAACACCTTTTTGACCAATTCTTTAGAGCTCGAAGCGATGAAAGAATGGAACCAGCGTCCTGGCAACCCAATGGCATTGGATGTCAATGGAATCTCATTTGCGTTTACAACCAAAGGACTAAAATCGATGAAAGAATTCAAAGCAAATATTCAAAAAGCAATTGAATATGGTTTAGATAAAGTCTCTGCCTTAGAAGCCCTGACAACTCAACCTGCTCTAGTATTAGGAAACTCAAAACTTGGAAACCTTAACGTTGGGAGTTATGCAAATTTCTTGATTACTTCCGGTGATATTTTTAATGCTAAAACCACACTCTATGAAAATTGGGTGAATGGCTCAAGAAATGTGTTTGAAGATTTATCAAAGAAAGACATAAGAGGAGACTACAGTTTTAAGATTAATAATGACAACTATGATCTCAAAATATCTGGTACACTCAGTAAACTTAAAACTGAAATAACATCCGATTCATTAAAATTAAGCAGCAGTTTGAAATATGAGAACGATTGGATGCATTTGATGTTTTCTGCAAAAGACACGACGCAACAAGCATTTATTAGAGTGAATGCAAAAGTTATTTCGAATGTTGAAACTATCAAAGGAACTGCCACCTTACTGGACGGAACAACTCCTGACATACTAGTATCACGCCTTGAAAGCCCCTCTAAAAAAGAGGTGAAATCAAAAGAAGAAAAACCCTTAAAAAGTCCAAAAGTTCTTCCGGTCAGCTATCCTAATGGAGCTTATGGATTTACGGAACTTCCAAAAGCAGAAACGATTTTATTTAAAAATGCGACTGTATGGACCAATGAATCAGAAGGAGTACTTGAAAATACTGACGTGCTCGTAAAAGATGGGCAAATTTCAAAAATAGGAACCAACCTCAAAAATTCAAAAGCTACCATAATTGATGCTACTGGAAAGCATTTAACTTCTGGAATTGTGGATGAACATTCGCATATTGCGGCAGCAAGCATCAACGAGGGCGGTCAAAACTCTTCTGCTGAAGTAAGTATTGAAGACGTCATAGATGCCGATGATGTGGATATTTACAGAAATTTAGCTGGTGGGGTTACCACCATTCAAATTTTACATGGCTCTGCCAATCCGATTGGAGGGCGTTCTGCAATTATAAAATTAAAGTGGGGCGACTCTGCCGAAAATTTAATCTATAACAATACGCCTAAATTTATAAAATTTGCACTCGGTGAAAATGTCAAACATTCAAACTGGGAAAGTTACAGCCGTTTTCCACAAACAAGGATGGGCGTAGAACAACTTTATATGGATTATTTTACGAGAGCCAAATCCTATGATGCCTTAAAGAAAAGTGGAAAGCCGTATCGAAAAGATACCGAGATGGAAGTGCTTTCAGAAATTTTAAACAAGGAACGATTCATAAGTTGCCACTCGTATATACAGAGTGAAATTAATATGTTGATGAAAGTCGCAGAAAAATTTGATTTCAATATTAACACATTTACGCACATCTTAGAAGGCTATAAAGTAGCCGATAAGATGAAAGCTCATGGTGTAGGCGCTTCCACCTTTAGTGATTGGTGGGCATACAAATATGAAGTGAATGACGCCATACCTTATAATGCTTCTATATTGAATTCAATGGGCGTAGTCACTGCCATTAACAGTGACGATGCAGAAATGTCCAGACGCCTTAACCAAGAAGCTGCAAAAGCGGTAAAATATGGTGGTACTTCTGAAGAAGATGCTTGGAAAATGGTAACCCTTAACCCTGCCAAACTCCTCCATATCGATGATAAAGTTGGAAGTGTCAAAGTTGGAAAAGATGCCGATTTAGTACTTTGGAGCGACCATCCCCTATCAATTTATTCAATAGCAGAAAAAACACTTATTGAAGGCGTCACTTATTTTGATATCGATCGTGATTCAAAACTTAGGGAATCGATTGAAAACGAAAGAAACGAACTCATTCTTATGATGTTAAAAGAAAAAAATAAGGGCATGAAAACACAACCGATAAAGAAAAAGGACAAACAGCTTCTACACTGCGATTCCATAGATATTAATCAACTGTAAACACATAACACATGAAACTTATAAAATTAATTATACTATCAATTGTTTGTGTTTTTATAGGAAACGCACAACAAACTCCTGCAGATTCACAATCACAGTCAATAGCAATTGTGGGTGGTACGACCCACCTTGGAAATGGAACCGTCATTCTAAACAGTCTAATCACTTTTGAGAGTGGAATTTTACAAACTGTATCTGAATATAACGGAACAGAAGACCTCTCTGATATGGAAATCATCGATGCTAAAGAACAGCATATTTATCCAGGTTTTATTGTACCAAACTCAACCCTAGGTCTTGTTGAAATTGATGCCGTCAGAGCTACAGACGACGATTCAGAACTAGGGACTTGGAATCCACATATTAGAAGTTTAATTGCTTATAATGCCGAATCTAGAGTCGTAGAAAGTATGCGCCCTAATGGGGTACTCTTAGCACAAATCACACCAAGAGGTGGACGTCTTTCAGGCACTTCCTCTATTGTACAACTAGATGCTTGGAATTGGGAAGATGCCGTTATTAAAGCTGATGACGGAATTCACTTAAATTGGCCTAGCACGTTCAGTCGTGGACGTTGGTGGTTGGGTGAAGACCCCGGTTTAAAAAGCAATCCAAAATACAGCAATCAAACTGCTAAAATTGAAACCTATTTTAATAATGCAAAAGCAAATAAGAAGAGTGCCAAAGCCAAGTTAAATTTGCCTTTAGATGCCATGGGGGGACTTTTCAATCAAACCAAAACATTATACATTCATGTGAATGATGAAAAAGGAATCGTAGATGCCGTTGAATTTTCAAAATCACAAGACCTTTTAAAGACTGTTATTGTAGGTGGATACGAAGCCTACAAAGTCGCACCCTATTTAAAAGAAAACGATATTTCCGTATTGCTTCGACGGGTACATTCACGTCCGAACAGTGACGATCATGATTACGATTTACCTTTTAAAATGGCACGTCTTTTAGTCGAAGCTGGAGTAACTGTAGGTTTGGAAACGAGCGGAGATATGGAACGTATGAACTCTCGAAACCTTCCCTTTTATGCAGGAACTACAGTCGCTTACGGACTCTCAAAAGAACAAGCATTGCAATTGATTACTTTGAACACTGCTAAAATACTTGGCATCGATTCTAGTTATGGTTCTTTAGAAGTTGGTAAAAGTGCGACCTTATTTATAAGTAGCGGGGATGCTTTGGACATGCGAACTAACAATTTGACGAATGCGTTTATAGACGGTCGTGAAATAAGTTTAGAAAGCCATCAAACAGAACTATGGAAGAGGTATTCTGAAAAATACGAAAGCAACTAAAATTTTCTCTGTAATAATTAAAAGGTTCAAGTTTCGGCTTGGACTTTTTTGTTTCAGCTAAAAAAATTAAACACTATTTTTGTGGCATGGTTAAAACAATAAGCAGTCTTCAAAATCCTTTTATAAAACAACTGGTTCAGCTCAAAGAAAAGTCGAAACTGAGAAAAAAAACAGGTTTATTTGTCATTGAAGGAAAACGCGAATTATCACTAGCTATCAAAAGCAACTACAGCATTGAAACCCTCTATTATTATGCAGATTTATTTTCCGCAGCTGAAGCCGCATCATTAAAAACATATGGGATTGATGTGATTGAAATCACCAAAGCAGTCTATGAAAAAGTAGCCCACCGAGAAACTACTGAAGGCGTCATTGCTGTGGCAAAATCAAAAGATTTTGATTTAAATAATTTAGAATTTAAAAACAATACTCCTTTAATTCTTGTAGCAGAAGCCCCTGAAAAACCGGGGAACATCGGTGCCTTACTTAGAACCGCTGATGCCGCTAATGTGGACGCCATCATCATTTCTAATCCACTCACAGATTTATACAATCCGAACATCATCCGATCCAGTGTCGGGGGGGTGTTTACAGTCCAAATAGCGATGGGAACTTCTGAGGAAGTAATCACTTATTTAAAATCCAAGAACATCTCCATCCATGCTGCAACACTTCAAGATTCAGTGGTCTATGATTCTATTGATTACAAAAAAGCAACAGCGCTCGTTGTTGGTACTGAGTCAACAGGGTTGAGTGAACTATGGCGCGAAGCCGCTAACACAAAAATCCGTATTCCAATGCAAGGAAAAATTGATTCAATGAATGTTTCTGTGGCTGCAGGGATTTTAGTTTTTGAAGCCAAAAGGCAACGAAAGTTTAGCTAAAAAATACTTTTAAGCATTTGTTAAAACAATTTTTGTAAAAACTAACTTTAGTTATTGCGTGTTCCGTTTGATTGTAGTAATTTTAAATTATGACAGAAGCCGATATAGCAGAAGAAAACGCAGCGATAGCTAAGGAGTATAAAGAACTTCTTAAAATCAGCTATAGAACTCTGTCAACTTCCGATAAAAAGTTAATTAGAAAAGCATTTGATGTTGCCGTTGATGCCCATTCAGATCAAAGAAGAAAGTCAGGAGAAGCCTATATTTTTCATCCCATTGCTGTAGCAAAAATTGTGGCTTCAAAAATTGGGTTGGATGCCACCTCCATTGCAGCTGCACTTTTACACGATGTTGTAGAAGATTGTCCACGCTATTCTATTGATGATATTCAACAATTATTTGGAGAAACTGTAGCCCGAATTGTGGATGGATTGACAAAAATATCTTCTTTAAATAAAGATATGAATGTATCAATGCAGGCTGAGAATTTTAGAAAAATGTTGCTCACACTGCACGATGACATTAGAGTAATTATAATCAAAATTGCCGACCGTCTTCACAACATGCAAACTATTCATTCGATGCGGGAGGACAAACAATTAAAAATTGCTTCTGAAACGTTATATATTTATGCGCCTCTTGCGCATAAAATTGGATTGTACAATATTAAAACAAAGCTAGAAGACTTAGCTTTAAAATATACGGAGCCAGAAGTTTACAATGACATTTTACTAAAACTTGAAGAAAGTAAAGAAGAACAAGACCTTTATTTAAAAGATATTAGCAAGGTTCTAACCAAGGCTTTAAATAAAGAAAAAATAAAATACACCATAAAAGGGCGTCCAAAATCTATTTTTTCGATTCGAAGAAAAATGCAAAATCAGGGGGTAGCTTTTGAAGAGGTCTATGACAAATTTGCGGTACGAATTATTTATAAATCTGATGAAAAAGATGAAAAATTTATCGCTTGGAAAGTATATTCAATTGTAACGGATCATTTTAGACCAAACCCAACACGCTTAAGAGATTGGATTTCTGCTCCAAAATCAACTGGGTATGAAGCCCTACACATTACAGTCATGGGACCAAAAGGTCGTTGGGTAGAAGTTCAGATTCGAAGTGAACGGATGAATGAAATTGCTGAAAAAGGGTATGCAGCTCATTACAAATATAAAGAAGGTGAAAAAGAGCATGACGAAAATTTAGAAAGCTGGATTGGAAAACTACAGGAAGTTATCGAAAATCCAGAATCAAATGCTGTAGAGTTTGTAGAGCAATTTAAGTTAAATCTCTATGCGAAAGAAATATTTGTATTCACTCCGAATGGTGATTTAAAATCGTTACCCAAAGATGCGACCCCCTTAGATTTTTCATTTAGTATCCATACCGAAATCGGAATGAAAACTAGAGGCGCTAAAGTCAATGGTAAATTAGTTCCTTTAAACCATGTGTTAAAGAGTGGCGATCAAGTGGATATTATTACTTCTGAAAGTGCAAAACCAACGGTAAACTGGTTAGATTATGTCACTACAACACGCGCAAAAAGTAAAATAAAGTCCTCTTTAAAAGAAGACAAAAAAATCGTTGCTGTTGAAGGAAAAGAAATATTGAGACGAAAACTCAAACAACTAAAAATCACTTTAAACGAACGATCAATTAATGAATTGGTGAATTATTTTAAACTCAATACAAGTTTAGATTTATTTTACCGTGTTGGCATCAGTAGTATTGATAATACGATGCTTAAAAAGTTTGCTGCTTCAAGAAGTAATGCACTTGTAAGCTATATAAAAAACAAAATTACGCGTCAAAAAGGAATCGCCAAAGAAACGGTTGAAAAAGATGAAATCACTTCGAAATACGACATGTTGGTATTTGGTAAGGAAGAAGAAAAACTAAGCTATAAACTTTCGTCCTGCTGCAACCCCATTCCAGGCGATATAGTCTTTGGGTTTTTAAGCATCAAAGAAGGAATAAAAATTCATAAAAAAGCATGCCCTAATGCCGTGAGTCTTCAATCTAATTATGCATACAGAATTATGTCTGCCAAATGGATTGATTCCTCTCAACAAGTGTTTAGAGCGGTTATTAAGCTCACAGGAATAGACAAACTCGGATTGGTTAATTCGATTACAAAAGTAGTTTCTGAAAGTATGAATGTCAACATAAAAAACATAAGTTTTGATTCGGATAGCGGTACATTTAAAGGACAAATTGCCTTAGAAGTCAACAATAATAATTTTGTTGAAAAACTGATGGAACGACTGCAAAAAATAAATGGTATCGAAAAAGTCTTTAGAGTCTAAAAATTAGTTTAAATTTGACCCTTATATGAGTGTAAAAGCTAAAAATAAAAATCAAGATATCGTAAAAAATGTTTTTACGAAATTTCTCGAAGAAAATGGCCATCGAAAAACCCCTGAACGTTTCGCAATACTTCAGGAAATTTATGACAACGATGATCACTTTGATATAGAATCACTCTATATCAAAATGAAAAATAAAAATTATAGGGTCTCCAGAGCAACGCTTTACAACACTATAGAATTATTATTGGACTGTGCTTTAGTACGAAAACATCAATTTGGGCAAAATCAAGCGCAATATGAAAAATCGTATTTTGACAAACAACACGACCATGTTATTCTTACAGATACTGGGGAAGTCTTTGAGTTTTGTGACCCAAGGATTCAATCCATTCAAAAAACAATAGAAGAAGTATTTGATATCGATATTCAAAAACATTCACTCTACTTCTACGGAACAAAAAAAAATACTAAAATTAACGATTAAATAGCATGGCAGTAGATTTACTACTTGGATTACAATGGGGTGACGAAGGCAAAGGGAAGATTGTGGACGTCTTAACTTCCAATTACAATATTATAGCACGATTTCAGGGAGGACCAAACGCAGGTCATACCCTCGTTTTTAACGGAATGAAACATGTACTTCACACAATTCCATCTGGAATTTTTCATGAAGACGCTGTTAATTTGGTAGGAAATGGTGTGGTAATCGATCCTGTGATATTTAAAAATGAATTAGACAAATTAGCTGCCCAAGACGTCGATTATAGAAAATCTTTAGTGATTTCTCGCAAGGCACATTTGATTTTACCCACACACCGTTTGTTAGATACCGCTTCAGAAGCGTCTAAAGGTAAAGCCAAAATTGGATCAACTCTTAAAGGGATTGGACCAACATATATGGACAAAACAGGCCGAAATGGTATCCGGGTTGGCGATTTGGAATTAGACAACTGGAAAGATAAATACAGGGCTTTAGCAAATAAACACGAGTCCATGGTTAATTTTTATAACGTTGACTTAGAATATAATTTAGAAGAATTAGAAGCTGAATTTTTTGAAGCGGTTGATGTCCTAAAATCACTTAAGTTCATAGATTCTGAAGAGTACTTACACCAAGCTTTACGAGATCAAAAATCAATTTTAGCAGAAGGTGCTCAGGGATCTTTATTAGATATTGATTTTGGAACTTATCCATTTGTAACCTCTTCAAATACAACCGCAGCAGGTGCTTGTACAGGATTAGGAATTGCTCCGACTTCCATTGGAGAAGTTTTTGGAATTTTCAAAGCATACACTACTCGTGTAGGTTCTGGCCCCTTCCCTACTGAACTGTTTGATGAAGACGGTGAAACAATGGGTCGTGTTGGAAATGAATTTGGTGCGACTACAGGACGCTCACGTCGTTGTGGTTGGTTAGATCTAGTAGCCCTCCGCTATGCATGTCAAGTAAATGGAGTGACACAACTTATGATGATGAAAGCGGATGTTTTATCTGGATTCAAATCATTAAAAGTATGTACGGCCTACAATTACAAAGGAAACATCATTCATCATTTTCCATATAATGTAGACCCAGAAAACATCACACCAATTTATACAGACTTTGAAGGTTGGGCAGAAGATTTAACGGAAATGAACAATGACTCAACACTTCCAAATTCGTTGAATGCATACATCGATTTTCTTGAGAAAGAATTACAAATTCCAATCAAAGTTGTTTCTGTTGGACCAGATCGAAAACAAACAATTTTTAGATAATAATTTAAATCTATCCTATGGGTAGATTTTTTTTTAGGACTTAAAATAATCTTAAGATTTATTTAAAGAACTCAATATTACCTATTTTTGTAACAAACATTATTACGTTGAAACACAAAAGCATTTATTACTTTATATGTATTCTACTTTTTTTAGGATCTATATTACATGCTCAAGAGCGACGAAGAATCGAGATTGAATATGCTCCCTTCATGACATTTGACGAATCCAAGCCAGATGCAACAATTCTGACAAGAGATAATTCAAAACAAGTACATATCAAACATGAAGGTATTGAACTTTGGTGTGATGAAGCCGTATATTATGGGAAGGAAGATTTTATAGAAGCCTACGGAAAAGTTCACGTCAAGCAAGGGGATACAATCAATATGACCTCAAAATATGTTGAATACAGCGGAAAAACTCAATTGGCATTCGCAAGCGGTTCAGTCGTACTTGAAGAACCGAGCTCTGTACTCACCACTGACACCTTGTATTTTGATAGAGTCAAACAACAAGCTTTTTATAGATGTTCAGGGAAAGTGGTTCGAGACACAACAGGAACGATTACGAGTACCATAGGGCGGTATTATATGAAGTCCAAAAAATACCAATTTGTAAACAATGTAAAACTTGTGAATCCAGAATACGTTATTAAATCCAAACAACTGGACTTTTATACACTTTCAGGTTTTGCCTTTTTATTTGGCCCCACCACTATCACCAGCGAAACCAGTGTGATCTATTGCGAACGTGGATTTTATAATACCCAAAATGACACAGGATATTTTGTAAAGAAATCTAAAATAAATTACGACGAGCGTGTTGTAGAAGGAGATAGTATTTATTTTGATCGCACCAAAAGTTTTGCATCGGCAACCAATAATATTACCATCACGGACACATTAAATAACACCATTGTTAAAAGTCATTATGCTGAAGTTTTTAGGCAAAAAGATTCTGTATTTGTAACTAAACGTGCATTGGCAATTACACTTCAAGAAAACGACTCTATTTTTGTTCATAGTGATACTTTGATGGTCACTGGGAAACCTGAAAAAAGAATTACTAGAGCCTATTATAATGCGAAAATTTATAAATCTGACTTGAGTGGCAAAGCCGATTCTATTCATATGAATCAAGAAACTGGACTGACACAACTTATTAATTTAGATCGCAATACCAACAATGACCCATTTTACAAAGTGGAGCATCCCATTTTATGGAATTTAAAAAACCAAATTACGGGGGATTCAATTCATTTAATTTCGAATTCTAAAACAGAAACCTTAGATTCATTAAAAGTATTTAACAATGCCTTCGTCATCAGTAAGGACAGTTTGGGTGATGGATACAATCAAATATCTGGACAAAAACTATTTGGCTTATTTGAAAACAATAGTTTATCAACAATAGACATTATTAAAAATGCTGAAAGCATTTACTACCTCAGAAATGAAGACAATGAGTTGGTAGGAATTGATAAATCAAAATCGGGTTCTATTAAAGTATGGATTACTAAAAACACGATTGACGAGATGCGTAAATACAACCAAATTGGAGGAAAAACGCATCCTGAAGTTGAATTCCCAGATAATGAAAAAATTCTTAAAGGATTTCATTGGCGTGAATCTGAACGTCCCACAAGTGTAGAAGATTTATTTAAAGATGATAAACCGTTCGTACTCCCTACTATAAAAGGATTAGATGCCTACATCCCTCAAGAAGAGTTTTTTGACTCCAACCTATTAGAACGCGTCGATAAAGCACGTCCAACTCCAACTAAAAGTTTAGAAACTCCCAAGAAAATAAAAAATAAAGCAGCTAGAAAATTACCTAAGAAATTTTTAAACAAGCCATCAAAGTTTAAAAAACTAAAAAAGAAAAATTGATTACAAACGATTTTTTTAAACACCAAGCACAAACAACACCGCATCCATTAGCGATGGAAATATCTTATGCAGAAGGATCATACATTTATGACCAAAATAACAAGCCTTATTTAGATTTTGTTGCTGGGGTTTCTGCTTGTAGTTTGGGACATCGGCATCCAAAGGTTGTCGAAGCGATTAAAAAACAACTTGACTCTTATATGCATGTGATGGTATATGGAGAATACATACAATCCCCTGCTGTCCAACTTACCAAATTAATCGCTTCAAAATTACCTCCAAAACTCGAAAAAACATATTTAACCAATTCAGGCACCGAAGCGATTGATGGTGCTATGAAACTGGCACGACGCTACACAGGAAGATCTGAAATTATAGCTGCCAAAAACGCTTATCACGGAAATACGATGGGAGCCTTAAGTATTATGGGATATGAAGAACGGAAACAACCTTTCAGACCTTTAATTCCAGACATACGTTTTATGGAGTTTAATAATTTATTAGACCTCTCTAAAATTACCACAAAAACTGCTGCGGTTGTTCTGGAAACAATTCAAGGAGGCGCTGGTTTTATAGAGCCTAAGAACGGATATCTAACAAAGGTTCAAGAAAAATGCAATCAAGTAGGCGCACTCTTAATATTAGACGAAATTCAACCGGGAATCGGACGTACAGGAACACTCTTTGGATTTGAGAATTACAACTGTATTCCAGATGTTGTGGTGACTGGAAAAGGTCTTGGAGGCGGCATGCCTATTGGTGCTTTTACAGCTTCAGAGGATATGATGGACAGTTTGTCAGACCATCCAAAATTAGGACATATCACCACCTTTGGCGGACACCCCGTTATAGCTGCTGCTGCACTAGCAACTTTAGAAGAAATCACCACAAGTAACTTAATTCCAGAAACATTAGTAAAAGAAGCCCTGATCCGAAAACACCTCCAACACCCTCTTATTAAAGAAATAAGAGGAAAAGGTTTGATGCTCGCTTTAATGGTTGATTCTTCTGAAATAGCAAACAAAATAGTTCTGCAAGCTAAAGAAGATGGATTGATTTTATTTTGGTTACTCTATGAACCAAAAGCCGTTCGGATTTCACCACCGCTTACGATCTCCAAAGAAGAAATTGAAAAAGGATGTAACATCATCCTGAACATTTTAAATTCCCTTTAAACAAGACTGTTAATTAGTTTGTTGAAAACATTCGAGTTTTTTGAGTGTATCAAGCAGATATACCCTTAAATTTATTAGTGTAAAAAAAACTTTTTATGGAGTTCAGTCAATCTGAAGAAAATGAAGATGTAACCCTCTCAAAATTTGAGTCGATGTTAAAAACCAATAACGTTTTTTTCTTTGATTCTAATGAGTTTGAAAATATCATTCATCACTATTTAGAAAGTGGTAAAATTGCACTTGCAAAAAAGGCAACCAAACTCGGTTTGAGCCAGCACCCAGCTTCTTTAAACCTGAAATTATTTCAAGTTGAAATTTTAATTTTTGAAAATAAATTAAATGAAGCTGACCGAATGCTCTCTCCCCTCTTTGAAATAGAACCTAACAACGAAGAACTCTACATTCAAAAAGCGAATATTTACTCTAAAAAAGACCAGCACGAAAAAGCAATAGAAGTCTTTAAACAGGCTATTGAAATCGCCGAGGATAGCGCTGACCTTTATTCCTTAATAGGCATGGAATATTTGTTTTTAGATCAATATCAAGATGCCAAACACAATTTTAAAAAATGTATTGAGCTTGATGTAGAAGATTACTCTGCACTTTATAATATTATCTATTGTTTTGACTTTTTAGATGAAACTACGGAAGCAATTGAGTACCTAAATAGCTACCTAGATAAAAACCCATATAGCGAAGTTGCTTGGCACCAACTTGGAAAACAATACGTGGAAACCAAACAACTTGTAAAAGCCGTCACAGCTTTTGATTTCGCCATTATTTCTGACGACACCTTTATTGGTGCTTATCTAGAAAAAGCGAAAGTACTAGAAAAACTAAACCGTTTTGAAGAAGCGATTGAGAATTATAAAATTACCATCGCTATTGAAGATTCTACCGCCTATGCCCTCATCAAAATAGGATATTGTTATGAACGTTTGAATAATGGTGATTTAGCGCTTCAACACTACTATCAAGCAGTAGAAGAAGATCCGGCTTTGGATAAAGGATGGATGCGTATTACATCGTTTTTCTCATCAAAAAAAGACTACAAAAAAGCCTTGTTTTACATAAATAAAGCCATTGATATCGATGGAGATAATGCAGCCTATTGGTTGATCTATTCTACTATTAATGAACGCCTGCTTCTTTTAGAAGAAGCCGAACGAGGCTACAAAAGAACGCTCGAATTAGGCGATTGTGAATTAAGTACTTGGCTCTCTCGTGGCGATATTTTAATCAAACTTGGGGAGTATGAAGCCGCAAAATTTAATTTTGTACAAGCCTTAGAATACCACCCAAAAAGTGAAGAATTAGAATTTCGACTTTCAGGCGTTTGCTTGAAACTCAATAATATGGATGCGGGCTATGCACACCTTTTGACTGCGATGCATATAAACATGGAACACGTGTTTATTTTAGAAGAATTATTTCCTGAAGTCTATAAGCGTAAAGCCGTTCTTCAATTAATTGAGAATTTTAAAAATACGCATCAGTAAAATTTGTATTATAAGAGCTATATTTGAATGATTATTTTCAAATACTCCTTACTATATTCAATAATTTTTTTTTTAAATGAACCGATCCCCACTAGATTACTTAATAATTTCACTTAAAGGAATGGCTATGGGTGCTGCTGATGTTGTACCAGGCGTTTCTGGAGGAACCATCGCATTCATCTCTGGAATTTACGAAGAACTGATCGGGTCCTTAAATAATATCAATTTTTCCCTTTTAAAAAATTTAAAAAATGAAGGCTTTAAAAGTACTTGGAAAAAAGTGAATGGTCCTTTTTTGTTGGCGCTCTTGTCGGGTGTTTTTGTGAGTATTATCTCATTAGCAAAGGGCGTTGAATGGCTGTTAGAAAACCACCCTATATTACTGTGGTCGTTCTTTTTTGGATTGGTCCTTGCAAGTATTATATACATTGGAAAACAGATTAAAATAAAACCATCAGACTATAAACTATTTTTAGCAATGGCCGTTGGAGCCGTCGTTGCTTACCTAATTACCACTCTCAACCCTGCTGAAACTTCAGATACAAATTTATTTCTATTTTATGCAGGAGCCTTGGCAATTTGTGCGATGATATTACCCGGTATTTCAGGGTCATTTATTCTAGTGATTATAGGTGCCTACGGCCCTGTTCTTGAAGCACTTAACAGTCGAAATTTGAAAATGATTCTCATATTTGGCGCGGGTGCTGTCGTTGGATTGTTGTCGTTTTCAAAACTTCTAAAATGGTTTTTTGAAAAATACCACCGCTTGACATTAGCCGTCATCACAGGGTTCATGATTGGATCTATGAACAAAATATGGCCTTGGAAAATAGCATTGACTTTTAGAACCAATTCTAAAGGCGTAAAAATTCCTTTGAACGAAGAAAGCATTTCCCCTTTTAATTTTGATGGAGATCCGCAACTTTTACAAGCCATCGGATTGATGGTATTTGGGGTTTTAATCATTCTTATTTTAGAGAAAATAAGTACTAAAAAGAAACCTGTTGAAACAAGCTAACAAGCATACAAATCCTTTTTTACTAACCCTTAAAGGGGTTGTTATGGGAGCTGCCAACAAAGTGCCTGGCGTTTCTGGTGGAATTGTGGCCTTTGTAATGGGCTTTTATGAAGAGTTTATTTATTCCTTACAGAAATTCAACATCAAAGCTCTGAAATTGATTTTCAGTGGGCGGTTTAATAGCTTTTACAATTATGTAAATGGACGATTTTTAACCCTACTTTTTTTAGGGATGATCATAAGTTATTTCAGTGTTTCTAAACTGTTGGACTACTTAATTGAACGCCACGAACTCTATGTTTGGAGTGTGTTTTTTGGAATGATCGTAGGTTCGATTTATTATATATATAATGATTTTAAATCTTGGAATACAAAAACAATAGTGATGGCTTTCCTTGGAATCCTTGTGGGCTTAAGCATCAGTTTTTTAAACCCTGCCACACAAAATGACAACCTTTGGTTTGTGTTTCTATGTGGGATGATTAGCGTTACAGGAATGGCGCTGCCAGGGTTTTCAGGTTCTTTTATTTTAATTTTATTAGGGAATTATGTCTTGTTGTTAGTGGACTCTGTAAATGTCCTTTTTGATACGTTTGTATTTATGTTTTCAGGGGATTTTAGTTTTATATCAGACCCACAACATCTAAGACTCCTGAAGGTTTTATTGGTTTTTACACTGGGTTCGGTGGTTGGTTTGGTCAGTCTTTCACATCTATTGAGCTACATTCTAAAACATTATAAATTCAAAACACTGGCCCTTATTATGGGGTTTATCACAGGATCCCTTGGTGTTGTATGGCCATGGAAAGAAGCCTTGTACAGACAAGATAGTTATGGGAACTTTATAACAGATACAAATGGCGAACAAATCATTGAAAACTATCAACGTTATTTGCCAGAAATGAACACACAAACCATTTATGCCCTTCTATTTATTATTTTTGGAGCAGCTATTGTTCTAGGGTTGGAATGGTATGGAAACAAACGGAAACACCATATATGAAGAATTTTGGACTGCTCGGTAAAAATATAGACTACTCCTTTTCAAGAGGGTATTTTAAAGATAAATTTGAAACTCACAAATTAGACTGTTCCTATAACAATTTTGATTTAGAGAAAATCGAAGATTTTAAAGCCTTAAAAACCAATGAAACACAACTGTCAGGGCTTAATGTCACTATCCCTTACAAACAAGTGGTCATTCCTTATTTAGATGCGGTAGATTTAGAGGCCAAAGCAATAGGCGCTGTGAATACTATCAAAATAGAAAACGGTAAATTAACAGGCTATAATACGGATCATTATGGGTTTGAACAGAGTTTAAAACCCCATCTAAAACCCCACCACAAAAAAGCCTTAATTTTAGGTACTGGGGGAGCTTCAAAAGCCGTTGCTTTTGCTTTGAAAAAATTAGGCATTCATTTTGAGTATGTGTCAAGGACCCAATCTTCCACTGTAAAATTTACCTATGAATCTTTAGCTTTAAATGGGATTCAAGACTACCAAATTATCATAAACTGCACCCCTCTTGGAACATTTCCTGAGACACACAAATGTCCAAGTATTCCTTTTGACGAAATTACTTCAAACCATTTATTGTATGATTTGATTTACAATCCTGAGGAAACGTTATTCCTCAAACAAGGCAAGGAGAAAAATGCCACTATTATCAACGGACTTAACATGCTTCGTATTCAAGCGGAGAAGTCATGGGAAATATGGAATTCCTAATTAAAAAAGTAATTTAAAAGAATTATATAATTTGTAATTTAAAGGGATAATGTTATATTTATGGTTCGAGTCATTATAACACTAAAACATTGAAAGATATGTCAGAGCACGATAACCTGCAAGATGCAGATGGAGATAACCTAAACGATACTCCCCAAGAAAACAGTACAACAGAGCAACCTACAACTTCTGAAGAAACTTCTCCAGAAGACCTCTCTACTTCAAAAACACTTACTGAAGAAACTACAGAAATCCCTAAAGAGGTCGTAGAACTTTCAACTACATCAGAAAAGGATACTACTGAAGAAACGTCTAAAGAAGAGCAAGAAGTGACGACATCTGTTGCCTCTAGCGAGAATGAGGAAGAAGACGTTAAAGAAGTGGTTGAAGAAGTGGTTAAAGAAGAAAAAGAACTTGAAGTCAACTATGAAGACCTTTCACTAGAAGACTTAATAAAAGAATTTGAATCGCTGTTGAAATCTGAAAACATTCAAAATGTTAGAAACAGTATCAACGAAGTGAAAAATAATTTTAATGCTAAATTCAGTGCATTAATTTCAGAAAAAAAAGAAGCTTTTTTAGCTGAAGGTGGAAACACTATAGACTTTCAATTCACGAGTCCTTTAAAGAAACAGTTCAATGAATTGTCTAAAACGTTTAGAGAAAGAAACCAATCTTTTCAAAAAAACAGAACGCAAGAGTTGAATCAAAACCTTGAAATTCGCTTACAAATTATTGAAGAAATAAAAGGATTAATTAATGTTGAAGGAGATATCAATTCGGCTTATAATTCTTTTAAAAATCTACAAGAACGTTGGAGGAATACGGGACGAATTCCATCTAGTGAAAACAACAATACATGGAATAATTACCGTCACCATGTTGAGATTTTTTATGGCTTTTTGCACCTAAACAGAGACTTAAGAGATTTAGATTTTAAACATAATTTAGAACAAAAACAGAGAATTATAATCAGTACGGAAGAGTTGGCTAATGAAACAGATCTAAACAGAGCGTTTAGAGAACTTCAAGCACTTCACAAGATTTGGAAAGAAGAATTAGGGCCTGTGGCCAAAGAATATAAAGATGAACTTTGGGATCGATTCAGTGCTGCAACCAAAGTGATAAACGACAAACGTCAGGATTATTACAATCAACTTGAAGAAAAGTTTGAAGAAAATCTTAAAATTAAAAATGAGATCATCGCTCAAATTAATGCTATTTCTGAAAAAACTATAAATTCTCACAAAGATTGGCAAGGAAATATCAAAGAAATTGAAACGCTAAGAGAAGCTTTTTTCAAAACAGGGAAAGTCCCTTCAAAGTTAAATGAAAAAACATGGTCAGCTTTTAAGGACGCTGTAAGAACGTTTAATAAGAATAAAAATAATTACTATAAGAACTTAAAGAAAGATCAATCAGAAAACTATAAGAAAAAAATAGAATTGGTCGAAATTGCTGAACAAAATAAAGATAGTGAAGACCTAGAAACCACTTTGGCTTTGATGAAAAATATTCAAAACAAATGGAAAACTATTGGACACATTCCACGTAAAGACAGTGATAAGTTATGGAAACGTTTTAGAGGTGCTTGTAATGCCTTTTTTGACCGATACCATGAAAATAAAAATAACGGAACGGAAGACGAAGTAGCTGCTTTTGAGCAAAAAAATACTCTTTTAGAATCCCTTAAAGCCTTTGAATTAGGAGACGATAAAGACAAAAACTTGGAAGTATTAAATGACTTCTCTAGTCAATGGAAAAAATTAGGACATGTCGTTCAAAGTAAACGTTTTATTGATGGTAAATTCTTTAAAACTCTCGATGGATTTTATTCTAAGCTTGGTTTGGATAAAGAAGCGATGGAGGATTTGAAATATACGCTCAAATTAGAGACACTATCTCAAGATCAGAGATTGTTTAACAACGAAGTAACATTCATACGGAAAAAAATGGATGAGATTAATAGTGAAATCAATCAGCTAGAGAACAATCTTCAATTTTTCTCAAACGTAAAAGATGACAATCCTCTGGTAAAAGAAGTCCATAAAAGTATTGACAAACATAAGGCTGCTTTACAAACATGGAATGCTAAATATTCAAAGATCAAAAAAATGATTCAGTAGGCGCTAATTAAAGTTTTTTAGCTTCTTCCCAATACACATCCATCTCTGCTAAAGTCATTTCTGAAAGTGATTTTTTCAGAGATTTTGCTTTGTTTTCCAAATACTGGAAGCGTTTGATGAATTTCTTATTGGTTCGCTCTAGCGCATTTTCTGGATTGATCTCTAAAAAGCGTGCATAGTTAATTAATGAGAACAAAACATCTCCAAATTCATCTTCGATAGCGTCATGGTTTTTGTTATTGACCTCTGCTTTGAACTCTCCAATCTCCTCCTCTACTTTTTCCCAAACCTGATCAGAATGTTCCCAATCAAAACCAACACCAGCTACTTTCTCTTGAATCCGACTGGCTTTGACCAAAGCAGGTAAACTATTAGGAACGCCCTGAAGTACACTGGTTTTTCCTTCTTTAAGCTTTAAATTCTCCCAGTTTTGCTTGACTTCTATTTCATTTTCTACAACCACATCTCCGTAAATATGAGGATGCCTATGAATCAGTTTCTCACAAATGCTGTTGATAACATCTGAAATATCAAAATCCTTTGTTTCACTTCCAATTTTAGCATAAAAAACAATATGCAATAAAAGATCGCCAAGTTCATTCTTTACTTCTTTTAGATCCTGATCCAAAATAGCATCTCCTAATTCGTAAGTTTCTTCAATAGTCAGTGAACGAAGGGTTTCCATGGTTTGTTTTTGATCCCATGGACATTGTTCACGAAGTTGGTCCATAATAGTTAACAAACGGTCGAATGCTTGTAATTGGTCGGCTCTATTGGTCATTTTGATTGTTTAAATTGATCGTTGATATGCGAGATTGACAGGCTTTAAATTCAGTTATTATAGAATCTACAATATCGGAAACAGAAGCTATTTCATCGATGAGTCCAGAAATTTGTCCAATTTCTAACTCACCCTCTTCTAAATCGCCTTCAAACATTCCTCGTTTGGCACGAGCGCGACCTAAAATATTCTTTAAGTCTTCAGTCGTTGGAGAGGTTTTATATACCGCTTGTAAATCTTGATAAAATTTGTTTTTCAAAAGACGAACAGGTGCTAGTTCTTTTAAGGTTAATTGGGTATCTCCTTCTTTGGCTAAGAGAACAGCATTTTTAAAATCGGCATGAGCAGACGATTCTTTACTCGCTACAAATCGACTTCCAATTTGAACTCCGTCAGCTCCCAAAGCCATCGCAGCCATCATCCCATTTCCTGTGGCTATACCCCCAGCTGCAAGCAAAGGGATTGTGATTTTCGTACGTACCATCGGAATAAGGGTGAGTGTAGTGGTCTCATCACGTCCATTATGACCACCCGCTTCAAAACCTTCAGCGACAATCGCATCAACACACGCTTCTTGTGCTTTTAAAGCAAACTTTAAGCTGCTCACTACATGAACCACAATAATACCACGTTCTTTCAACCAAGAAGTCCAAGTCTTGGGATTTCCAGCAGAAGTAAACACTATTTTTACTCCTTCCTCCACAATAATTTGCATCAATTCCTCAATATTTGGATACAGCATTGGAATGTTCACGCCAAAGGGTTTTGTAGTCGCTTCTTTACATTTTTGAATATGGGTTCTCAAAACATCTGGATACATAGAACCTGCTCCAATAAGCCCCAAAATTCCAGCATTACTCGCTGCGGAAGCTAATTTCCATCCACTGTTCCAAACCATCCCCGCCTGAACAATAGGATATTCAATTCCGAAGAGTTTGGTAACCTTATTATGCATCTATTCTTTTATGAGTTTAAATGTAATAGAATTTTTGGAATTAATGTAGATTGTTAACACATAAAGCCCTTTTGATAATGCTTCAATATTGATAGGCTGCATGCTTTGGAGTGAATTATCATATACCAATTGCCCTAAAACATTATGAATAGAGACCTTTACATTTTCTATCGGTACTGAAAACTTCACAAATAAATTAGACTTAGCTGGATTGGGGAAAATTTCAAATTCCATTTGTTTTTCCGAATGATGCTTGAATCCTAAAGTTAAAGCAGATTGAAAATCTGGAATCCCATAGCCTAGAAAAAAATCGGGATTCGAATACTGAGAAGACGACTCTCGAACGTACGCCATAATTTCAGCATTTGTAGCATCTGGTAAAGCTTGTACAAGAGAAGCAACGCCTCCGGCTAAAATAGGAGAGCTGAACGAGGTGCCATTAGATTGCGTAATTAGATTGCTGCTATTAATTACATAACTACCTAATCCACGGGCTGCTACATCTGGTTTATGTGTGGGTTGGAAAGTACTTCCTTGAGAACTAAACGAAGCATAATTTCCATTTCCATCAACTGCGGCAATTGACAAAACGCCTGCTGCATCCGCAGGTACTCCTACACCAGAAGCTCCTGAATTTCCTGCTGAATTTATTAAAATTAAGCCTTTTTCAAAAGCGATATTCGCTCCTTTTGAAATATAAGCTGTAGTACCGTTTAACTGGGCACTTGTATAACTATAACTCGAATTATCATAATCTTTATAGCCTAAAGAGCTATTAATCACATGTACCCCTAAACTATCAGCACGCTCGACGGCTTCCACCCAATAACTTTCCTCAACAGGGTTTTCAGTGGGTGCATCCTCAGTTCTAAAAAGGTAGTAGGTCGCATCTGGAGCCGTCCCTACATATTGATCCTGAACGAAACCTGCCATGGTACTTAATACTTGTGTGCCGTGTTGACTTGAAGTTGACGTATAAACAGCGGCTGTTCTGTCAACAAAATCATAACCACCCATTAAATTTCCTGTGTTGCGCAAACGTTCAAATCCGTCCATTGTGTCCACGTTTGGAAATCCTGCATCAATAACAGCAACCACCACGCCATTTCCTGTATAATTTGATATATGTAAATCATCTACATTCAGCATTTCAACTTGGTTTTGAGTGGTTCCGTAGGTAAAGTTAGTAAGACTGGCTTCTACTTGAAATTTATTTTGAACCGATTCAATGCGCGCATTTAAATTTGAATCTGCAAAAACGATCTCATCTACAAAACTGTGAGTAGTCTTTAAACTATTGATATCTACTTCCGACCCTCTTACATGCACCGCATTGAACCATTTTGATTTGGCTTTATAAGTAATTCCGGTAGAAGCTTTGATGAGAGTAATATAGGGTTCATGAACAGGCACATCTCTTTCATCAATTGCTATTGAATGATTAGCCTTCCTATCTATTGCTGCTTGAGTTAAAATACTAATTGGACTTGAAAGTGAAGCCGTTGCGTTTGGCTTATCAGAAAAATATACCCAGGCGTCTTGCTGAGAATAAACAGTGAATTGAGAAACTAAAAAAATAATTATAAGTAGAGGTTTTTTCATAATTACATAGATTTGTGTTAAGCAATTTAAGAAATTACTCCCGAACCAACTAATTCATCTTCTAAATACCAGGCTACAAACTGTCCTTCAGTAATAGCGGATTGAGGTGACTCAAAAGCCACGTAGAGTCCATCCGTTGTAGCATATAGGGTTGCTGCTTCCAAGGCTTGACGGTAGCGAATACGTGCCATTACTTTAAAGGATTGACCAATTTCGATTGCTAAATCAGGACGTACCCAATGTGTTTCTGAGGGTTGAACCAACAACACTGAACGGTACAATCCAGGATGATTTTTTCCTTGACCTGTGTATATAATGTTATCAACTACGTCGGTATCAATCACAAAAAGTGGTTCTACAGTCCCACCAACAGCCAATCCTTTACGTTGGCCTTTGGTGAAATAATGAGCCCCTTGATGGGTTCCTACAGCAACACCATCAGTAGTCGCATATTTGATTTTTCGTGCTCTAAAAACCAACTCTTCTTCTTTGGATTCAAAGTTGGGTTGTGTGGTTTTATAATCTTCAAAACTATCTGGAATTTCTATTATCTGTCCCTCTTTAGGCTGTAATTGTTGTTGTAAAAAATCCGGTAGGCGAACTTTCCCAATAAAACATAAGCCCTGAGAATCTTTTTTATCAGCCGTTACTAAATCTAATTTTGTAGCAATCTCACGGACTTCTGGCTTGGTTAATTCCCCAATAGGGAATAAGGTTTTAGAGAGTTGTTCTTGCGACAATTGACATAAAAAGTATGATTGATCTTTATTAGAATCTACTCCTGAAAGGAGTTTGTAAATTTCCGGATTTGAGGAACCTTCAACAGTTCCTTTTCGACAATAATGGCCCGTAGCTACATAATCGGCGCCAAGAGATAACGCGATTTTGAGAAAGACATCAAACTTAATCTCACGGTTGCAAAGAATATCGGGGTTTGGAGTGCGACCATTTTTGTATTCATTGAACATATAATCGACAATTTTGTCTTTATATTCTTCACTTAAATCCACTGTTTGAAAAGGGATGTTTAGTTTTTCTGCGACCAACATCGCATCATTGCTATCATCTAACCAAGGACAATCGTTAGAAATGGTTACGGAATCATCGTGCCAATTTTTCATAAATAGGCCTATGACGTTGTACCCCTGCTCTTTTAGCAAGTAGGCAGCAACACTAGAATCTACGCCTCCTGAAAGGCCAACAACAACTGTTTTCATGTTGTAAATTTACAATTTATTATAATGCTGAGCTATGCCTTCCTTTGGAGGAATGTATTTGACTTATTAGGGTTTGAAAGTACTCCAAAGAACGTCGTTTGTTGTATAGAAACTTAACTCTTATAATCCCTACTTAGTACTCAATACTTAATACTATGTATTACTTCTTCCGTTTCTGTTGGGCTGCTTTTTGTGCTTCAGCTTGTTCCATAATTTCCGCCATTTTCTTTTGAAAACGGTTTTGTTTTTTTGGTTTCGCTTTGCTCACTTGAATTTTAGCCAATACTTTATCTTCATCAATGATGTAGTTTTTGATGACTAACATAATTCCGATACTAATAAGATTGGAAATAAAATAATACAAACTCAATCCAGAAGCATAGTTATTAAAGAAAACCAACATAATGACTGGAGAAAGATAGATCATATATTTCATCATCTTACCCATATCAGGCATGCCCTCTTGAGTTGGCTGTGTAGCCATTTGCTGCCCTGTGGTCATCTTCATATAGAAAAAGATGGCAATAGACGCCAAAATTGGAAACAAGCTAATATGGTCGCCATAGAAAGGAACATTAAACGGCAATTCGGCAATAGAGTCATAAGAACTTAAATCATCCACCCATAAGAATGATTTTTGACGCAATTCAAAAGCAATTGGGAAAAACATAAACAAGGCATAAAACACAGGCATTTGCAACATTCCTGGCAAACATCCGCTTAATGGGCTTGCCCCTGCTTTGTTTTGAACTGCCAAAGTTTCTTGTTGCGCCTTCATTTTGTTGTTCTTATATTTCTCGCGAATGGCATCCAATTCTGGTTTTAAAATTCTCATTTTCGCTTGAGACAAGAATTGCTTGTATTGTACAAAAGACAATAGTATTTTAACCATAATAGTCATCACTATGATAGCGAGTCCATAAGGTAAATAGTTGGTCAGCCAAGCATATAACGGACTAAAAATCGCTTTATTTATCCATCCAAAAATCCCCCAACCAAATGGAATACTGGCTTCTAAATTTCGATCGTATTTATTTAAAATATCATCATAGGTTGGTCCATAATAAATATTCATATTGTGCGCTAATTCGCCTCCTGAATAACTTAACGGAAGACTGACCTCATAACGCTTGGTGAATAACGTATCTATTGTTTCGTCCTGCACCAAATCAAAAGACTTTAGGTCTACTGTTTTAAATGCCGTGTCCGGAACTAAAATTGTACTAAAGAAATGTTGTCTAAAAGAAAGCCAAGCCACATCTGACTCGGTGTCATCATCATCACCACCCTGAGATAATTTATTAATTTTATCACCTTCGTGTTGGTAAGTTAAACGCGTGTATCGGTTTTCAAAAGAAATACTTTGATCTTGTCTGTGGGCTTTAAATTTCCAATCGAGCTGAACATCTTGAGAGGTGTTTAGAACGTTTGATAATCCTTGTGATTTCACAGAGAAGCCCAACATGTAGTCGTTTGGTTTCAATTCATATCGGTATTCTAGAAACTGAGTTTCTGAGACTTTAAGACGCATGGAAAGGACTTGGTTGTCACCTGAAGTACTTAGCGTAGGCTGAAAATACAGGTTTGTAGAATTAAGTGTACGGTTATCCGATGTTGCAAAATTTAAATTAAAAACAGAACTTCCATCTTTGATTAAATACACGGGGACAGAATCGTGATTGACATAACTCTTTAGCCTAACTTCGGAAATAAATCCACCTTTATTATCAATTTTAAGGGCTAATACTTCGTTTTCAAAAGTTGTAACATTGGTAGTCGCAGAAGGTAACGTTAACGCATAAGCAAAGTCTCCTATTTGGTTTTTCATACTAGCCAATCCCTGCGAATCTGTAGGAAGTTGGTTGTTGTTTGAATTGTCCGTAATGGCCATCTCCGCAGCAGCTTGATTGGCGGATTCGGTTGCTAATTGTTCTTGCTTGGCTTTTTCTTGTTCAGCTAGTTGTTCTGGAGTGGGTTGGTTTTGCCATAACATATACAATAAAATAGCACCTATAAGTAAAAACCCAATGATTGAATTTATATCTAATTTCTTTTCTTCCATATCTTTTAATTTATAATTGACATACACGTTTGAGGTGTTAGTCAAATAAATACTGTTAGTTTTTTGTTTTATGTTTTAAAGCCGCTTTTATAAATGCCAAAAACAACGGATGTGGGTTGGCAACGGTACTTTTATATTCTGGGTGGTACTGAACTCCTACAAACCAAGGATGTGATGGAATTTCAATAACCTCAACGAGACCAGTTTCGGGGTTAAAACCCGTAGCTTTTAAACCTGCTTCTTCAAGTTGTGTTTTGTAGGCGTTGTTAAACTCGTAGCGGTGTCTATGACGCTCCATGATTGAAGTCGTATTATAAACCGATGCGATCTTTGTGTCTTGTGAAAGATCACATTTCCAAGAGCCCAATCGCATGGTGCCTCCTTTTTCAGTGACTTTTTTCTGAGCTTCCATGATATCAATAACAGGGTCCGGAGTCTCAGGATCCATTTCAGAGGAATTGGCTTTGGTGAATCCTAAAACATTTCGTGAAAATTCAATAGTTGCCATTTGCATTCCTAAACAAATTCCGAAAAAAGGTATTTTTTGTTCTCTAACATAGCGAATCGCTTCAATTTTTCCTTCAATACCACGTTCACCAAATCCAGGAGCGACTAACACGCCATTTAAATGAGATAGCTTTGTGGCAATATTTTCTGGTTGAAGGTATTCAGAATGAATTGATTCAACTTTGACCTTTACTTCATTGGCTGCGCCTGCATGAATAAAGGCTTCAAGAATTGATTTGTATGAATCTTGAAGTTCAACATATTTTCCAATCAATCCAATAGTTACTTCACTTTTTGGATTTTTAAGTTTTGCTAAAAAGTTGTTCCATGAAGTTAAATCAGGTGTATGACTTTCTAAATTTAACTGTTCTAAAACAACTGTATCTAAACCTTCTTCTAACATCAAATTTGGAACATCATAGATAGTAGATGCATCAATAGACTCGATGACGGCCTCTTTTTTAACGTTACAAAAACGTGCCAATTTAGTACGAATACTGTCACTGAGTTTATGCTCAGTTCTACAAACCAAAATATCGGCTTGTACGCCACTTTCCATCAATGTTTTGACACTGTGTTGTGTAGGTTTTGTTTTTAACTCGCCTGCAGCAGACAAGTATGGAATTAAAGTCAAATGTATGACTAGTGCATTTTCATTGCCCATTTCCCATTTAAGCTGACGCACTGCTTCCACGTAAGGCAGAGATTCTATATCTCCAACGGTACCGCCAATCTCTGTGATTACAATGTCATAGTCTCCCGACTTTCCTAGAATCTGAACACGGTGTTTAATTTCGTCCGTAATATGAGGGATGACTTGAACTGTTTTTCCTAAAAACTCACCACGACGTTCTTTGTCAATCACACTTTGATAGATACGACCTGTGGTTACATTATTTGCTTGAGAGGTTGGTACATTTAAAAAGCGCTCATAATGCCCTAAATCCAAGTCTGTTTCGGCACCATCATCTGTTACATAGCATTCACCATGTTCATAAGGATTCAAAGTTCCTGGGTCAATATTAATATATGGATCTAATTTTTGAATTGTTGTGCGGTAGCCTTGGGCCTGAAGTAATTTTGCTAAAGATGCAGCAATAATTCCTTTACCTAACGAAGAGCTTACGCCTCCAGTAACAAAAATATATTTCGTAGTAGTGTCTGTCATTATGCGTTGTTAAACGCGAACAAATTTACGAATAAGAATTGAAATATTGAGTATTATTGGGAGTTGTTTATGAACACTTCATATAAAACGAAAAAGCTATCTAAAAAGGGCTTGTTTTGTCAATCTGAACTCGTTTCAGATTCAACACAAATTGAATTTCTGCCACTTTAGATTCTGAAATAAATTCGGAATGACAGGTTTTCAACCTTTTAGATAGCTTTTGAATAATTAAGATATTAAAACTAAAGTCGGGTTATTTAACCTCAACGAGTTCAACATCAAATATTAAGTTTGCATTTGGAGGAATTACACCACCTGCACCTTGTGCTCCATAGCCTAAATGGCTTGGAATTACAAAACGTGCCTTATCTCCAACATTTAAAAGTGCAACACCTTCATCCCATCCTGAAATAACTTGACCTGTTCCGAGTGCAAATTCAATCGGTTCTTTTCTCTTGTAAGAAGAATCAAACACAGTTCCATCAGCTAACTGACCTTTGTAGTGCACAGAGACCGTAGCTCCTTTAGCTGCTATTGAACCACTTCCCTTCTGAAGTATTTGGTAACGAAGACCACTATCGGTTTTTTCAAATCCTGCGGCTAATTTATCTAATTCTGCCTCAACAGCTGCTTTTTGTTTGGCTAGATTTTTTTCTCTTGCCCCTTCAAAAGTTCTAAAAGCTTCCACTGCTTGGAATGCTTCTGCATCTGCACCTACAGCCACAATTTCTAAGGTTTCTAAAATATCTTCTTGTCCAATGGTATCAACTATATCTTGACCTTCAACCACGTTTCCAAAGACAGTATGTTTTCCATCTAACCAATCCGTTGGAATGTGTGTAATAAAAAACTGACTCCCATTGGTTCCAGGTCCCGCATTTGCCATGGATAAGATTCCAGGCTTGTTGTGTTTTAAATCTGGATGAAATTCATCATCAAATTTATATCCAGGATTCCCTGTTCCTGTTCCAAGTGGACACCCTCCTTGAATCATAAAATCTGGAATGACTCTATGAAACTTAAGACCGTTGTAGTAAGGATCTCCTTGTTTTTTTACAGAATTCTCTAGGTTTCCTTGCGCTAATGCAACGAAATTACCAACTGTTCCAGGTGTTTTTTGATATTCTAAATTTACTAAAATTTCACCTTTAGAGGTGTTGAATTTTGCATATAAGCCTTCGTTCATGAGTATGATTTTATTGTTTTTTTAATCGCTGCAAAGATAAGCAGGAATTATAAACAACAAAGTTTAAGGAATGGTTTTGTGAAAAAACAATTAATTTGCCACTTCACTTATAAATTTAAGGCGATACAAACGTAATTCCTGATCGTCGTACTCTCCGTCAAATTCTTCAATAGCAGCTTCTATATCATCGGATTCAGATTCCATAAAATAGTCGTGTATTTCATCTTGTTGATCTTCATCAAATATTTCATCTATCCAATAATTAATATTTAATTTTGTGCCAGAAAATACAATAGCTTCCAATTCTCTAATAAAATCAGCCATATTCATTCCTTTAGCGGAAGAAATATCGTCAAGAGGTAATTTTCTGTCGATATTTTGGATGATATAGAGTTTCAAAGAGGAGTTTAATCCTGTGGACTTGATAATCATATCTTCCATGCGCTCTATCTCATTTTCATCGACATACCGCTTTATGAGACTCACAAAATCTTTTCCATAACGCTTTGCTTTTCCTTCGCCAACGCCGTGAATATTATAAAGCTCTTCGATCGTGATTGGATATTTAAGTGCCATATCTTCTAGGGATGGATCTTGAAAAATTACAAATGGAGGGACCCCTAATTTTTTAGCATTTGATTTACGGAGATCTTTAAGCATCCGCATCAGTGCTTTATCGACTATATCAGAAGAATTATTATAATTACGATTTGATTCTAAATTATAGGTATGGTCTTCCGTCATCATAAATGACTTAGGCTCTTCTATAAATTCACGTCCTATTGGTGTAAGTTTTAAGACCCCATAGGTTTCAATATCTTTACGTAAGTACCCAGCTACGAGGGCCTGTCTAATCAGCGCCATCCAGTAAAGTAAATCATGATTGCTGCCTTTGCCAAAAAATGGTAATTCGTTGGTTCGATGCGATTTTATGAGTGCATTGTCATGACCTATTATGACATTGACAAGGTCTTTACTTTTATACTTTTCGTGGGTATGTGATACAATCTCAAGCATTAACTTGACTTCCTCTTTCGCTTCTGTTTGGGGTTTAGGGTTCCGAACATTATCATCCATATTACCCCCATCCCCTGTTTCAGTATCAAATGATTCTCCAAAATAGTGTAAAATAAATTTGCGGCGTGACATAGAAGTTTCAGCCATTGCGACAACTTCTTGCAATAAAGCAAAACCAATTTCTTGTTCAGCAACTGGTTTTCCTGACATGAACTTCTCAAGCTTTTCTATGTCTTTGTAGGCATAATATGCCAAACAATGTCCTTCGCCACCATCGCGACCCGCACGACCTGTTTCTTGATAATAACTTTCAATACTTTTTGGAATATCATGATGAATCACAAAACGCACATCGGGCTTATCAATACCCATTCCAAAAGCTATAGTTGCCACTACAATATCTGTATCTTCCATCAAAAACATGTCTTGGTGTTTTGACCGAGTTTTGGCATCTAAACCAGCGTGGTATGGCACTGCTTTGATCCCGTTTACTTGAAGTATTTGAGACAATCCTTCAACACGTTTTCTACTTAGACAATATATGATTCCTGATTTACCTTCATTTTGTTTTACAAATCGAATGATGTCATTATCAACTTGATCTGTTTTTGGGAGTATCTCGTAAAATAAGTTAGGTCTATTAAAAGACGCTTTAAAGGTTTGAGAATCTGTGGTTCCTAAATTTTTAAGAATATCTTCTTGAACCTTAGGGGTAGCAGTCGCTGTTAAGCCAATGATTGGAATATTATCCCCTATTTGAGTGATAATGTGTTTGAGATTTCTGTATTCAGGTCTAAAGTCATGTCCCCATTCACTGATACAATGGGCTTCATCAACTGCCATAAATGAAACAGTTTGATCTTTTAAGAATTCAATGTTATCAGGTTTTGAAAGCGATTCTGGAGCAACGTATAAAAGTTTGGTAACTCCGGATTCTATATCTGATTTGACTTGTTTAATTTCGGTTTTATTTAAAGAAGAATTCAGTACATGCGCAATTCCTTCATAATTGGAAACGCCTCTTATTGCATCTACTTGGTTTTTCATAAGAGCTATAAGTGGTGAAACCACAATGGCGGTACCATCTTGCATTAACGCTGGTAATTGGTAACAAAGAGACTTACCGCCTCCTGTAGGCATGATGGCGAAGGTGTTTTTTTGCTCTAAAATACTAGTAATGACTTGTTCCTGCAGTCCTTTAAATTTATCAAAACCAAAAAAGGTTTTAAGTGCTTTATGTAATTCTTTAGTCGAAATACTCATTTATGGTTAATTTCTTATCTTAATTTTAAAAAAAACAAGGGTAATTGAATCAAAAGTGGAATAAATCCAGAAACACTCCTATTTTTTTTGTTTTTTTGTATTGTGAATTAAAGGTAGATATATTTAAATAAGTACACAACCAAAATATAAAAAAATTGAGTTCAAAAAAATCTATAGTAGCGTTAGCCAAAGAAACCATTGCTATTGAAAGCTTAGCAATTTCTCAACTTTCAAATTTCATTGATGATACTTTTGCTGAAGCTGTTGAAATTATATACAATTCCACAGGTCGTGTTATAATTACAGGGATAGGGAAAAGTGCAATCATAGCAAATAAAATTGTAGCAACTTTAAATTCTACAGGAACTCCCTCTGTGTTTATGCATGCCGCAGATGCCATTCATGGCGATTTAGGACTTATCCTAAAAGATGATGTTGTGATTTGTATTTCTAAAAGTGGAAATACTCCAGAAATTAAAGTCCTTATACCCTTTTTGAAAAATGCAGGGAATACGTTGATTGCAATTACTGGAAATCAAAAATCAGTATTGGCAGAGCAAGCTGACTTTGTTTTCAATTCTTATGTTGAAAAAGAAGCTTGTCCGATTAATTTAGCGCCCACTACGAGTACCACAGCACAGTTGGTGATAGGAGATGCCTTAGCTGTTTGCTTATTAGAGCTTCGCGGTTTTACAAAAGATGATTTTGCAAAATACCACCCTGGAGGTGCCTTAGGAAAAAAACTATACCTAAAAGTAAGTGACATCTTAGTTCATAACGAAATCCCTAATGTGAACCCAGATGCAAGTATCAAAAAAGTAATCATAGAAATTTCAGAAAAACGCAAAGGAGTTACTGCGGTAACAACTGACACTAAAATTGTTGGAATTATTACGGATGGGGATTTAAGACGTATGTTATCTGAAACAGAAGACTTATCGCTACTAAAAGCGGAAGATATCATGAGTAAAAACCCAATATCCATCACAATTAATGCCATGGCAATTGATGCTATGGAGTTGATGGATACCCATAGAATCTCGCAACTCTTGGTAGAAGACCAAGGCAACTATGCAGGTGTGATTCATATACATGACCTTATAAAAGAAGGGATTATCTAAATTATGGGAACGCAAAAAGAAATGTCATTTTTGGATCATCTTGAAGAATTAAGGTGGCATATTATCAGAGCCTTGGGAGCTGTCATGATTGCGGCAACAGCAGCCTTCTTAGCGAAGGGTTTTATATTTGATATTCTAATTTTTGGCCCTACAAAAGCTGATTTTTTTACATATGAATTTCTTTGTAATGCCTCGAAATTATTAGGATTTGAAAGTTTTTGTGACACCAATTTTGATTTTGAAGTTCAAAGCCGAACCATGGCAGGCCAGTTTTCTGCACATATTTGGACCTCCATTACTTTTGGCTTGATTGTAGCTTTTCCTTATGTTTTGTATGAATTCTGGAAATTTATTAGCCCTGGACTTTATAGCAAAGAAAAAAACAGCTCAAGAGGTTTCATATTTATCTCCTCTATTTTATTTTTTATTGGGGTTTTATTTGGATACTACATTGTGTGCCCCCTTTCTATTAACTTTCTAGGCACGTATTCGGTTGCAGATCAAGTCCACAACGATTTTGATTTAAACTCTTATATAGGGCTCATACGAGCATCCACACTCGCATCTGGATTTATTTTTGAACTCCCAATTATTATTTATTTCTTGACTAAAATAGGATTGGTGACTCCTGAGTTTCTTCGTAAAAACAGAAAATACGCCCTAGTTATTGTGCTTATTTTTGCTGCTATTATTACCCCACCAGACATAGCGAGTCAAGTCATTGTTGCAATTCCCGTATTGATCTTATATCAAGTCAGCATACTGATCTCAAAACTAGTGTTACGAAACCAAAAAAGAAAAGAAAAAAATGGCAAATGAAGTAGAAGAATTTAATGCGTATCGCAAGAAAATGAATACCAAAATTCTTGCAGAAAACAATACTGTAATCAAACGCATCTTTAATTTAGATACGAATGCTTTTCAGGAAGGCGCTTTAAATACCCAAACTAAAGAACTGTTAGGCCTTGTGGCTTCAGCTGTCTTACGCTGTGATGATTGTGTGCGGTACCACTTAGAAAAATGCCATGAGGAAGGGTTGAGTAGAGTACAAATTTCGGAGGCATTGAGTATTGCAACCCTTGTTGGAGGCACCATTGTCATCCCTCATTTAAGACGGGCTTATGAGTACTTGGATGTTTTAGAAGCCTAGTTAAATTTAATATAAAGTACCGAGAGTTGATGCATAATTTGATTCATTTTACTATTTTTAAAATTCTTTAAGCAAACGAATGAAACGAGCATGCTAAAATTATTATCACTCAAGGGAATTACTAATAGCGAACACATGTGACCTTCCAAAAACAATAGATAATAACTCATGAAATTAAGAGTCGAAAATTTAATGAAGTCCTATAACGGACGAAAAGTAGTGAAGGATGTTTCACTTGAAGTAAATCAAGGTGAAATTGTTGGTTTGTTAGGACCCAATGGTGCGGGGAAAACAACTTCTTTTTATATGACTGTTGGTTTGATTAAACCCAACGGAGGTGCCATCTACTTAGATGATAAAGAAATTACTTCCTATCCGATGTACAAAAGAGCCCAGAGCGGTATTGGATACTTGGCACAAGAGGCTTCCGTTTTCCGAAAACTAAGTATTGAAGACAATATTTTGAGTGTGCTTCAAATGACAAAACTTTCTAAAAAAGAACAAGTCGATAAAATGGAATCTTTGATTGATGAATTCAGTCTTGGTCACATTAGAACTAACAGAGGAGATTTATTGTCTGGTGGCGAACGAAGACGTACTGAAATCGCTCGTGCTTTAGCAACTGATCCCAGTTTCATATTACTAGATGAACCTTTTGCGGGGGTGGATCCTGTAGCAGTTGAAGATATTCAAAGAATTATTGCCAGACTGACTAAGAAAAATATTGGCATCTTAATAACAGATCATAATGTACAGGAAACCTTGGCCATTACAGACCGAACGTATTTAATGTTTGAAGGCAGCATTCTTAAAGCTGGAAAACCCGAAGTACTCGCCAATGATGAGATGGTTAGAAAGGTATATCTAGGTCAAAACTTTGAATTACGTAAAAAGAAATTAGAATTTTAAAAGCACTTAAGCTTTTTTTAGAAACGGTTTTATAATCAGTTTGGATAGTTTAACTACCAAAAGCGATACTATTCCTACGCAAGACCCAACTGTAAAATCCCTTAAAAAACCTGGTAAACTTTCTAAGAGATGATGAAAGGATGCAATGTTGTGAATAAATATCCCCCCTGAAACGAGCAAAAGCGCAATTGTACCAATGACTGACAAAGACTTGATAACCAATGGTAAAGCATTCACCAGAGTTACACCTGTAAAGTAAACACTATTTTTTTGTCCATTACTCATTTGAATTAACTTCAGTCCAAAATCGTCCATACGAACAATGAGTGCCACAACTCCGTATACACCAACCGTGGCAATCATGGATATAATACTCACTACAATTATTTGAATCGTTATCGACTGATCCAGTACAGTTCCTAAAACAATGATAATGATCTCAATGGATAAGATAAAATCCGTTAGAATCGCTGATTTTACTTTCTTTTGTTCTAATGCTAAAATTTCTATTTCAGACATTGATTCAGAAGCTCCCTTAACAACCGTATGTTTGTGTGGAATAAAATATTCGAATATCTTTTCGACTCCTTCATAGGCTAAATAAAGACCTCCTAAAATCAATATAATTGTAATCACCGAGGGCAAAAAAGCACTCAGTAAAAATGCAAAAGGTAAAATAATGAGTTTATTGAAAAAAGAACCTTTTGTTATGGCCCATAACACTGGCAATTCTCTTGAAGACACAAAACCAGATGCTTTTTCTGCATTGACAGCCAAATCATCACCAAGAATTCCTGCAGTTTTTTTAGCTGAGATTTTACTCATCACAACTACATCGTCCATAAGAACTGAAATATCATCTAATAATGCAAAAAAGCCAGAAGCCATAAAAAAGAAGTTTAGTTAATAATTACTTAGAAACAATAGACAAAAGAAGATACGCTATGATAATTAGTGGGATCCCAGCAAATTGAAAAACAGCCAATAGTACTAGGGATAAAATAATCAAAATATAACGTGTTGCATTATCTTTAAAACTCCATGTTTTAAATTTTAAGGCAATCAATTTTATGGGTGCATTTAACAAATAACAACTCACTAAGGTTAATACAATTAAAAACCATGGATTTAAAATAATTGCATTGATGGCATCGCTGTTTTGATACTCTAATATTAATGGTAAAGAAATAATCAGGAGTGTGTTTGCGGGAGTTGGCAATCCAATAAATGTATCGGATTGATTCGTAGAAATATTAAATTTTGCCAAACGGTATGCCGACGCTAATGTGACTAATAACCCAAAATACGGTAGTAAATCAGAACTCTCCCATGAAGGTTGAGGCGCTAAACCTAGTAAATAAAAAAGTACCAAACCGGGTACCAGACCACTGGTAACCATGTCAGCCAGAGAATCCAACTGAACACCAAGCTCACTTTGGACGTTTAATTTACGAGCCAGAAGCCCATCAAAAAAATCAAAGAAAATACCAAGAAACACAAACAAGGCGGTGAGCTTCATATTGCCTTCCAAAGCAAAAATCACGGCGACACACCCAGAGAATAAGTTTAATAATGTAATAAAATTAGGTATATATGATTTCACGATAAATTGTATTTAATTAGTAAAAATAATAAACTATTTTTGTTTTCAGTAAATAAACAACAATATCTAAAAAAAAATAGAGTTTACATTAGTGTTTATGAGATCATTTAAAAAAAGCCCTTGCAAGTACTAAAATTTGTCTTTATATTTTTGGCACCTCTACTAATGGTGTCTCAATCTGCCCGTAAATATTCAAATGAATTTTTGAATATTGGAGTGGACGCCTCCGCTTTGGGCATGAGCAATGCCGTAGTGGCATCATCAAATGACGTGAACTCTGGCTACTGGAATCCCGCAGGATTGGTACATTTAGAGGATAGTGAAATTGCTATTATGCACTCCAGTTATTTTGCCAATATTGCCAATTATAATTACATTGCTTTTGCCATGCCTTTAGATGACCGCAGTGCGGTAGGACTGTCGTTAATTCGATTTGGAGTTGATGACATTTTAGACACCACTAAACTAATAGATCAACAAGGGGTGATCAATTACGATCGGATTAATTTATTTTCTGCGGCTGACTATGCTCTTATATTCTCTTATGCTAAAAAACTCCCTATAACGGGATTAAATTATGGCGTTAATGCAAAAGTCATTCGACGTATTATAGGCGATTTTGCCTCATCTTGGGGTTTTGGATTGGATGTCGGAATTCAGTTTGAATCTAATGACTGGAAATTTGGTTTGATGGCTAGAGACATCACTACGACATTTAATGCATGGGCAATTGATGCTGACCGATTACAAGACATCAAAGATGCCATACCGGGACAAAATCAAGAAGAACCAGAAGCTACGGAACTCACACTTCCTAAGCTGCAACTAGGAATGTCGAAACTATTCACTTTCAATTATGATTACACGCTAAGAACAGAAATTGATTTAATCTGTCGATTTGAAGAAAACAATGATGTGATTTCCTCCTCTTTTGTCAGTATCAATCCCGCTCTAGGTCTCGAATTTGGATATACCGATCTAGTGTTCTTTAGAGCCGGTATTGGAAATTTTCAAAATGAATTACAACTTGACAATTCATCTCCTCTGACATTTCAACCTAATTTTGGTGTCGGATTCAAATATAATGGCATATTTTTAGATTATGCCTTTACGGATATTGGCGATCAAAGTGCCGCCCTATATTCCAATGTGTTTTCTCTTAAAATTGATTTAAGCATCTTTAGATAATGAACTTTAAAAAATTAATTAACCTTTTACTATTTATAGCAAGTTTCTCTGTAAATGCCCAGCTTCAACTAACTACAGAATCCAAAGTTAGTATTCTGACCATTGGCCCTGGAACATCTTTAAATGATGCGTTTGGACACAATGCAATTCGAATCAAAGACCCTGTTTATAAATTTGATATTGTGTTTGATTATGGACGGTATGATTTTGAAACAGAAAATTTTTATTTGAAATTTGCCCAAGGAAAACTCGATTATCAAATCAGTCAATCTAAGTTTGAAACCTTTTTTAACTATTATCAGTACAACAACCGAAGTGTTAAAGAACAAGTTTTAAACCTGAATACAGCACAAAAAACAGCCTTTTATTTACTCCTGAAAGAAAATATCAAACCAGAAAACAAATCCTATCCCTATGATTTTTTCTACAACAACTGCGCTACAAAAATCAAAGATGATATTGAAAACATCCTAGATTACCAAGTTGTTTACAACCCGGCTCCTACTTTTAAACAGTTTTCATTTCGAAATTTAATTCGTTCCGATCTGAATCAAAATTCTTGGGGAAGCTTTGGAATTGATATAGCATTGGGATCAAAAATAGATCAGATTGCCAGCGTTGAAGAACACATGTTTTTACCTAAATACTTACACCAACTACTTGAAAATGCACGTTTAAAAACGGATGATTCAAGATTAGTAACCGCTTCAAAAATACTCAATCCTTCAGATGTTATCGTACAAAATAATTTCTTTAGCAGTCCACTTTTCATTTTAGGAATCCTAGCACTTATCATGCTTTTAATCACTTATAAAGATTACAAAAACAACAGCCGAAGCAAATGGCTTGATATTGGTTTATTTGCCTTCACGGGCTGTATAGGCGTTTTATTATTGCTGCTCTGGTTTGCTACCGACCACCAGACAACAGCATACAACTACAACCTTTTATGGGCCTGTGCCCTCAATGTTTTATTTATTCCATCGCTATGTAAGTCAAAACTAAACAATCGCGGTCTAAGCTATTTAAAATTCCTTGTAGTACTCTTGTGTTTGATGGGACTGCATTGGATGACCGGCGTACAATCCTTTGCAATTGGATTGATTCCACTTCTAATTGCTCTTTGTGTGCGCTTTTTATTTTTAATTCATCATTTCAAGACCGCAAATCGTCTATAATTATCCTTTCTTTGCAAAAACAAAATTTTGAATTACCTTAACGTAGAAAACATATCGAAATCGTACGGAGAACTTAATCTGTTTGAAGACCTTTCTTTTAGTATTCATAAAGATCAAAAAATAGCATTTGTTGCCAAAAATGGTACCGGAAAAACGTCTATTTTAAACATTCTTTCAGGAAAAGACAGCCCAGACACAGGGCAAATTATTTATCGAAAAGGACTCAGAACTACGTTTTTATCTCAAGAACCTACACTCGATCAAAACCTTACGATTGAGGAGACTATTTTTAACTCAGACAATCCAATTTTAAAAGTCATAAATACCTACCATGCGGCTCTAGAGAATCCAGAAGACAGCAATCTCTATCAAACTGCTTTTGATGATATGGAACGGTATCAAGCTTGGGATTTTGAAACCCAATACACCCAAATACTATTTAAGCTAAAACTTGAAAATTTAGATCAAAAAGTGAATGCACTTTCCGGGGGACAACAAAAACGGTTAGCCCTAGCAAATACCCTGTTAAGCAAGCCTGATTTACTTATTTTAGACGAACCTACAAACCATTTAGATTTAGAAATGATAGAGTGGTTAGAATCCTTTTTTGCCAAAGAAAATATCACCCTATTTATGGTCACGCATGACCGGTATTTTTTGGAGCGTGTATGTTCAGAAATTATCGAATTGGATGAAGGCTGTATTTATAATTATAAAGGAAACTATTCTTACTATTTAGAGAAAAAAGAAGAACGTATTGAGCGTGAAGCGATTGAAACCAATAAATCCAAACAACTCTATAAAAAAGAACTCGGTTGGATGCGGCGTCAACCAAAAGCTAGAACGACCAAATCTAAATCTAGAATCGATGATTTTTATGAAATTAAAGAACGTGCTAGCAAGCGCCGAAACGATCATGAAGTTCAGTTAGAAATCAACATGGAACGTTTGGGAAGTAAGATTTTAGAAATTTATAAAGTCTGCAAAGCCTTTGACGAAAAAGTGATTTTAGACAAGTTCGAATATGTATTTCAACGCGGAGAACGCATTGGGATTATTGGGAAAAACGGCACGGGAAAGTCTACGTTTCTAAATATGATTACTGGAGGATTAAAGCCCGATAGCGGTAAAATCATCCAAGGTGAAACGATTAAATTTGGTTATTATACGCAAGATGGCATCAAACCCAAGCCGATGCAAAAGGTAATTGATGTTGTTCGAGAATTTGGAGACTATATCCCTTTAATGAAAGGCAAGCAAATTAGTGCTCAACAATTACTAGAACGCTTTTTGTTTAGCCGGAAAAAACAATACGATTTTGTAGAAAAACTAAGTGGAGGCGAACGAAAACGCCTGTACTTATGTACGGTTTTGATTCAAAATCCTAACTTTCTAATTCTCGATGAGCCAACAAATGATTTGGATATTGTAACGCTAAATGTCTTAGAAAACTTCTTACTCGATTTTCCAGGGTGTTTATTGGTAGTTTCTCACGATCGTTATTTTATGGATAAAATTGTGGATCATCTTTTTGTATTTCGTGGCGAAGGTATTGTGGAAGATTTTCCTGGAAATTATTCCGATTTCAGAACCTATGAAGACAGTACTCCTGTAGCATCAGAACCTAAGAAAATAACAACTTCAAAAGCTGCTACAGAAAGTCAATCCGAAGCCAAATTAAGTTTTAACGAACAAAAAGAACTCAATAATTTGGAAAGCAAATTGAAATCGCTTGAATTTGACAAAAAAGAAATCGAAGCAAAATTTCTTGTTCCAGATATTGATATGGACACTATTGGAGCACTTTCTGACGAATTAAAAACCTTAAACGAAGTGATTGAGGAAAAAGAAATGAGATGGCTCGAATTAAATGAAAAACTGAATTGAATCGACTGTTTGCATATTTAAAATTTTGGTGGCACTCCAAAAATGAACATGGTGTCCACTCCCCTTTTGTATTTGATTTGCTTACCAAGTGCTTTTATGACCGCTCCAACCACAGCGCCTACAAACAGCTTTATGAAAAAAATTCAAAATCAAAATTCTTAATTCGTTTAAGTGCTTATTTTAAGTTTGAAAACTGTTTAGTTTCTGAAACCATTCAACCAAAATTTAAGGAAGCTTTAAATCTAGTACAAAACACATCTACATTTAAAACGATTAACGATTTAATCAATAATCAGCAAGAAATTTTAAAAACTCCTTGCTTAATTTATCTCGATTTAAACACAATTGAAACAACTTCTATTTCTGATTTATTTCAAATTTGCCACAAAGATTCTACAATCCTTATTCCTTCCATACGAAAAACTAAAACCCAATTCAAACACTGGAATCAATTGAAATCTCAGTCGGAAGTATCTGTATCCATTGACACTTTTTATTGGGGATTGCTGTTTTTTAGAACCGAACAACCCAAAGAACATTTCACAATAAGGCTCTAATTTCTTGCAGATTGGAATATTACTTATAACTTTATGCCTCAAAATAATGTATGAAAATCTACACAAAAACAGGAGATACTGGCACCACAGGACTTGTAGGAGGCACGCGCTTACCAAAGCATGATTTAAGAATAGATTGTTACGGTACCGTCGATGAATTGAACTCCTACCTTGGTTTGATACGTGACCAAAAAATTTCAAATGACAGCAAAGCAACACTTATAGAAATACAAAATCAGTTGTTTATCATTGGTTCTCTTTTGGCAACCGACCCTGAAAAACTTAAGGACGAATCTAAAAGAAAACGTCTTGGTATCACATTAATCAAAGCTGAGGCCATTACATTTTTAGAAAGAGAAATTGATGCGATGAATCTTGAGCTGCCTCCAATGACCCATTTCATTTTGCCAGGAGGACACCAAACCGTGTCATTCTGTCATATTGCGCGTTGTATATGTCGCCGTGCAGAAAGAAACGTCTCTAAACTTAATGTAAATCACCCCACACAACCTGAAGTCCTTATTTATTTAAATCGCTTGTCGGACTTCATTTTTGTATTGGCACGGAAATTGTCTAAAGAGTTAGACGGGGAGGAAATCAAGTGGATTCCCAACAAACCTTCTTAATTTAGAAGGGATTAACACCCATTTCTGGCTTGCTATTTTTTTAGTTAATCAGATGATTTTTAAACGTTCATAACTTTATTGATGAAATAAATGCTTTTTTACTTGAATTTTTCAACTAAAAAATTATTTTTGCAAAAATTAAATACTTCAACAAATGTATTGGACATTAGAACTTGCCTCTTACCTAAGTGATGCGCCTTGGCCAGCCACTAAAGATGAATTAATAGATTATTCTATTAGAACTGGAGCTCCACTAGAAGTTGTGGAAAACCTTCAATCTATCGAAGATGAAGGAGACTCTTATGACTCCATCCAAGAAATCTGGCCTGATTATCCATCAGATGAAGATTATCTTTGGAATGAAGATGAATATTAAAAACTCAAAAATTATTTAAAAAAGTCTCAAATGAGGCTTTTTTTTTGCTTTATTTCACAAAGAAAATAACAACAAACTGTATCTTTGGCTGTCTATACATTTAAAGATCATTAAAATAAAACCCTAAAATGAGTTTACTGAATTCGGTACTAAAAGTATTCGTTGGAGATAAATCCAAACAAGACGTGAAGGCAATTATGCCAGTCGTTAATAAAATAAAAACGTTTGAAGCAGCCATTGCCGCTCTAAGCAATGATGCACTAAGAGCTAAAACTCAAGAATTCAAATTAAAGATTTCTGACGCTTGTAAAGCGCTTGAAGACTCCATCGCTGAATTATACTCGGAAGCAGACACTACAGAGGATATCGACCGAAAAGAAGACATCTATTTAGAAATTGATGGATTAAAAGATGAAGTGTATGCGAAGACACAAGAAGTGTTAGACGCAATTCTTCCAGAAGCATTTTCTGTTATTAAAGAAACTGCCAGACGTTTTGTTGACAACCCACAAATTGAAGTAACTGCAAGCCCTTTTGATCGAGAACTTTCAGGAACCAAAGACTATGTGACTTTGGATGGTGAAAAAGCCTTATGGGCCAACTCTTGGGATGCCGCTGGAAAACCCATCACTTGGGACATGGTACACTACGACGTTCAGCTTATAGGAGGTGTCGCGATGCATCAAGGGAAAATTGCTGAGATGCATACAGGAGAAGGAAAAACACTCGTAGCAACGCTCCCAGTATATTTGAATGCGATCAGGCAAAGGCGTTCACACTTAGTAACCGTGAATGATTACTTAGCTAAACGTGACAGTGCTTGGATGTCGCCTATCTTTCAGTTTCATGGCTTAAGTATTGATTGTATTGATTACCACCAACCGAATTCTCAGGAACGAAAAAACGCTTACAATGCCGATATTACTTACGGTACGAATAATGAATTTGGATTTGACTACCTAAGAGATAATATGGCACATACGCCCGACGATCTTGTACAACGTCCACCCCATTACGCGATTGTCGATGAAATTGATTCTGTTTTAATTGATGATGCACGAACGCCTTTGATTATTTCAGGACCCATTCCTCAAGGCGACCGTCATGAGTTTATGGAATTAAAACCAAAAGTAGAAGACATTGTCGGAGTTCAACGCAAATACCTTACAGGCATATTAGCCGAGGCTAAAAAAACGATTGCTGCTGGAGATACCAAACAAGGTGGATTCCAATTGTTACGTGTTTTTAGAGGGATCCCAAAAAACAAAGCATTAATTAAATTTTTGAGTGAAGAAGGCATCAAACAACTCCTTCAAAAAACCGAGAATTTTTATATGCAAGACAACAATAGAGAAATGCCCAAAGTGGATGAAGAACTCTATTATGTCATTGATGAAAAAAACAATCAGATTGAATTGTCTGACAAAGGCGTTGAATATTTATCTGGAAAAGACAACCCAGACTTTTTTGTAATGCCTGAGATTGGCATGGAAATTTCAAAAATTGAAACTCAAAACCTTGCTACTGAAAAAGAAGCTGAACTCAAAGAAGAATTGTTTAGAGAGTTTGGAATTAAATCGGAACGGATCCATACCTTGAATCAACTTTTAAAAGCCTATGCCCTCTTTGAAAAAGACATTCAATATGTGGTAATGGAAAATAAAGTCATGATTGTCGATGAGCAAACCGGCCGTATTATGGACGGACGTCGTTACAGTGATGGATTGCACCAAGCAATTGAAGCCAAAGAAAATGTAAAAATTGAAGCGGCCACACAAACTTTTGCAACAGTGACCTTACAGAATTACTTTAGAATGTACCGAAAGCTTTCTGGAATGACAGGAACAGCGGTTACTGAAGCTGGTGAGTTTTGGGAGATTTATAAATTGGATGTCATCGAGATTCCAACCAACCGACCAATTGCCAGAGATGATCGCGAAGATTTAGTTTATAAAACCAAACGAGAAAAATACAATGCCGTCATTGACGAAGTGACTAATTTATCCAAAGCAGGGCGTCCAGTACTTATTGGAACGACCAATGTAGAAATTAGTGAATTGCTTGGGAAAATGTTGAGCATTCGAAAAATTCCTCACAACGTCTTAAATGCAAAGTTACATAAGAAAGAGGCAGACATTGTAGCGGAAGCCGGACAACCCGGACAGGTGACCATTGCTACCAATATGGCAGGTCGTGGAACGGATATTAAACTCTCCGAGGAAGTGAAAGCCGCAGGCGGATTGGCCATTGTAGGGACCGAACGTCACGATTCTCGTCGTGTCGATAGACAGTTACGTGGGCGTGCAGGACGTCAGGGAGATCCAGGAAGCTCACAGTTTTATGTGTCTTTAGAAGATAATTTAATGCGTCTTTTTGGAAGCGAACGTATAGCCAAAATGATGGACCGTATGGGTCTGGAAGAAGGTGAAGTGATTCAGCATTCTATGATTTCTAAATCTATTGAGCGTGCTCAGAAAAAAGTAGAAGAAAACCAATTTGGAGTCCGTAAGCGTCTTTTGGAATATGATGATGTGATGAACTCTCAGCGTGAAGTGGTGTACAAACGTCGCTATAACGCCCTATTTGGAGAGCGCCTACGCGTCGATTTGGCAAATATGATTTATGATACGTCAGAAATTATTACGGAAGACAACAAGGCTAACAACGATTATAAAAACTTTGAGTTTGAATTGATTCGTTATTTTTCAATGAGCTCTCCTGTCACCGCAGATGAGTTCTCAACTATGACGGCACAAGATATTTCTGGAACCGTTTACAAAACTGCTTTTCAACATTATATTTCTAAAATGGAACGCAATGCGGAATTAGCATTTCCAGTGATTCAAAATGTCTATGAAACACAGCGCGATAAGTTCAAGCGTATTGTAGTGCCTTTTACGGATGGTGTAAAATCATTACAAGTCGTAACCGATCTTGAAAAAGCATATCAAACCAACGGAAAACAGTTGGTGACCGATTTTGAGAAAAATATTTCTTTAGCGATTATTGACGATGCTTGGAAAACCCATTTACGAAAAATGGACGAGCTGAAGCAATCAGTACAATTGGCGGTACACGAACAAAAAGACCCGTTATTGATTTATAAGTTTGAGTCGTTTGAACTGTTTAAGTCCATGATTGACCAAGTAAATAAAGATGTGATTTCTTTCTTGTTTAAAGGTGAGATTCCTCAAGAAACAGCCAATGTCATTCAAGAAGCAAAAACACGCCGACGTGAGAAAACACAAACGTCAAAAGAAAATATCCAAAACTTAGACGAGCGTTCTGCAGAATCGAGAGCAGCAGGAAATACCCAACGTCAACAACAAGTGGTGGAAACGATTACAAGGGACCAGCCAAAAATTGGACGTAACGACCGTGTGACGATTAAGCATGTGATGAGTGGCGAAAAAAAGACTACCAAATACAAACAAGCGGAACCACTTATTGCCAAAGGAGAATGGGTACTCACCGATGAATAAGGAGTCTTAACTTGTAAAAGTGAACTGTTAAAACCACGTATATTTTAGGATGTACGTGGTTTTTTTTATAAGTTTATAACTGATTTTATCTCCCCAGATCGAAATCTTCAAAAACCAATAGCTCGAAAGTAAGAAGTAGAAAGGCTGTGAAGTGCTGCTTGATTGTAGGTTCTCATCATTTTTATAAATGGGACTCTACCAGCGGAGCTGTGAAATGAATGCAAAAAAAATAGCTCTCCCATAACGACAAGAATTCTCTTGCAAATACCCAAAGCCCTTTGGATTGCATGATTGAGTCTGAAAACACTTAAAATCAATGATTTATAGTGAAAAATAAATGAAAATATATAAACGAAATAAACGCAACAGTGCTGATATACAGTAGTTGTGGGGTATTTGCCAAGAACGAAATTCGAGAAACTAAATGAGAAGCAAAAAAATAAGAGGACATAAAAGACGCTGGAATGATATTGAGAAGTGGATTAATAACTATAAACATTTAAATCTTGATTATCTAAAAGATTATAAACGTGATTACGTTAAAATTCGAGTACATCCGTGGAGCGGACTTGCTTTGACCAATAGTATTATACCTGAACCGAAAAGGGAGACAAGAAAACGAATTACGAGTGGATTGATTGAAATTTATGATTCTTGGAAAATAACGCTTGATAAATTAGGTGAACCATACTATTTAAAGATTTGGCTTTTCGACCGAAGATTTTCAGATTCTCAAGTGGTTTGTGCGATTGGAGAATACATTGATTTTTATGAGAATACTTTTCATAAACCAGATTCTACCATAAAATTATCTCCTAAAAACTTTAGACAATTAGAAAAACACATTAGTGAGTTCGAATGGGAATATAGACTTGACGTTAGATAAAATAATATCAACATGTACTGATAAAAATTCATTGCAATAATAAGCAACTTAATAGCCATCAAACAATCTTTACTTTTAACGTAAATTTTTAGGAATTTATTTGAAAAAACAATTCCTAATACAACTTCAAAACCAAATTCGGATCGGGGCAGTTATCACGATAAAATGCTAAATTTTTTTGTGAAGAAACGCCTGGGTAATCACCTTCATTGTCTTCAATGTTTTTAATGATTTGAAAGTGTAAATGGGGCGCGTAATCACCGTTAACAGACGCGTTTCCTAAATAACCAATAACTTGTGAATCAGATATATAAGTATTTTCTTTTAAACCTTTGATTGATGACCTAGACAAATGACCGTAGAGCGTATAAAACTCAACGTTATCAATGCAGTGTTTTAGGATAATAGTCGGGCCATAATCCCCATGATTTGTGTTATCTTGAAAGCTGTGTACAACGCCATCAAAAGCCGCCAATACAGGGGTTTCAGCTGCACACCACAAGTCAATTCCCAAATGGATATTCCGCGTCTCTAATGCACTTTTAGAATTAAAATAGTTGCTTCTATTATAAATAGACCGCGACTCTAAATACCCTCCAAAAGCAATGCATTTATTTCGACTTTGAAGGTACTGATTAATATATACGATCCAAGAGTTAGAGCAAGTAGTATCGAAGTCTTTGAGGGCTTTAGTGTTCGTTGACAAATCTATAGAAACATAGTCGCCAAAATCAACTGAAGGCGCTATGACCTTAACTGGGGCTTTGGACAACCCAAATAAAAAAGCATTAAAATCCATTACATCAAATAAGTCATAAAGATACGTACAATCAAAAAAACAATCCTAATATAAAAAATTAGATTAATTTAGCGACAATAGATGATATGTGGACAAAGAGCAACTAAATAAAACAGCACTTCAAGAAAAAGTAGGGGTTTCAAACCAAGAACCCACGAGCAAACATGCGATTTCTAATTTAAAAAAGAAGCGACAGGATCAACCTTCTACTGCGACATTGCTTGAGGGAATCCTAAGCGGGAACACAGCTGCACTCAGTCGCAGCATCACACTCATTGAAAGTCATAATGCTGCGCACAAAGCAAAGGCAAATATACTGATTGAAAACTGCTTAAAACATCAAAAACCATCTATAAGAATTGGAATCACAGGCGTTCCTGGCGTAGGGAAAAGCACGTTTATTGAAGCACTCGGAACCTATTTAACCGCGCTTGGTAAAAAAGTGGCGGTATTGGCAGTGGACCCGAGTAGCAGCCTGAGTAAAGGCAGTATTTTGGGTGATAAAACTCGTATGGATGCATTGGTCAAAAATCCGAATGCATTTATCCGTCCATCTGCAGCAGGCGATTCTTTGGGTGGCGTGGCACGACATACACGAGAAACCATCACCCTTTGTGAGACTGCTGGCTACGATGTGATTCTGATTGAAACCGTGGGCGTTGGACAAAGTGAGACTACGGTACACAGCATGGTTGATTTCTTTTTATTATTGAAACTTGCGGGTGCTGGTGATGAACTACAAGGAATCAAACGAGGAATTATTGAAATGGCAGATGCTATTATAATTAATAAAGCGGATGGAGACAACCTAACGGCAGCCAAACTAGCTAAGGTGGAATTTAACCGTGCGCTTCACTTCTACCCCGCTAAGGCTTCTGGATGGACTCCTAAGGTCGTATTGTGTAGCGCCATTAAAAACAAAGGCATCGATGCTGCTTGGAATTTAATATCTGAGTACATGAGTCATACCAACAAAAAGGGCTATTTCACTAAAAAACGACAGGAACAAAACACTTTTTGGCTGCTTCAATCCATCGAAAACCAATTAAAAGATCAGTTTTTTCAAAATGAAACAATCGCTAAGGAATTAAAAACACAACTGGAACTAATTACTGAAAATAAACGCTCCCCTTTTGCAGCAGCTGAATACCTACTAAACCTTCACAAAACGCTTTCGTAAACGGGTGAAAATATTGTAAAACAAGTAACCTGATAACGCCCCAAAGGATAAACCGCATAGAATATCTAAAGGATAGTGAAGCCCTAAGTAGATGCGACTGTAAGCCACAACAACACTCCAGACGATCATATAATAAATTAAGTTTTTATAGAATGGACGCAACAATAGACCTGTAAAAATTGCTGTTGCCATTGAATTAGATGAATGTCCAGAGAAAAAACCATAGCCCCAACACTCCCCTTGTCTGATATATTCCAACACCCCTTCTTGGGCGCATGGACGAAGGCGTTCAAAAGTAAATTTAAAAAAGTTTGTTGTTTGATCGGTAAATAAGATCATTCCAGCAATTATGAGTACTAGAATTAGAACCCCTTTAATAGTTAAGCGTTTTCTTATTACAATTAAAATAATCAGAACGAGATATAAAGGAATAAAAGTCAACTTATTAGTAACCACTGCCCAAAACCCATCCCAAGAGGAAGTACCTAAGTTGTTCAGGTAAAGCAATAGTGAACGGTCAAATTCTATAAGCTGATCTAACATAATTATTCGTCGTAAGTTGAAACTTCAGAATCATAAAAAGCAGTCGCTTCTTTAATGGCTGTTTCTGTTTCTGAAAGCAGCTCTTCTTCATCTTGCGTATCAAAATCTTCTAACCACTCCACTTCATCAGTTTCTAAATTGATGATAAAACGAGGGAATTCTGTATGTATTACATAAATTGCTGTTGGAAATTTAGTGTTATCTCCGAGAATAAATTTTGGTAATTCCATGCTTAGTTGTTATGAGTTTGTATTAAACGGTTTGTTAAATATATAAATCTAAGATATAAAAAAATTGATGCCGACCCTAATCCTACTAAAAGTCCAACCCAGATACCTACACTTCCATAAACATCTTCCTTTCCAAGAAAATAACTTGTTGGAAACCCAATCATCCAATAAGAAATAAAAGTCAACAGCGTTGGGATTTTTACGTCTTGTAAGCCTCTTAAAGCTCCTAAAAACACAACTTGAGTACTGTCACTTAGTTGGAACAGTGCAGCAACCAAAAGTAATTTTGAGGCGATTGCCACAACTTCTTGGTTGTCTAAATAGTTATTTACATCTTTTAAATCGAGATATAGCGCTGGAAACTGATTGTGAAAAACCAAGAAAAGAATGGCAAATACAGAAGCAAATAAAATTCCCATTAAAAATATGGACTTGGCAATGCGCTGAAGTTCAACGTAGTTTTTTAATCCTTTTTGGTTGCCAACACGAATCATTGCAGTGACACTAAGCCCCATCGCAATCATAAAGGTCATGGAGGATAAATTCAATGCAATTTGGTTTGCTGCTTGCGCATTTTTACCCAACGCACCACTCAGCCAAATTGCTGCTGTAAAAATAGCCACTTCAAATAGCATCTGCATGGCACTAGGCAATCCAAGGTTCATGATTTTTTTAAGCATGGAATTATCCAACACAAACAGCTTAATATGCGTTACAAACGCCTGTGCTTTTTTGTCATTTTTAAGTAAAAACCAGATTAAGACAATCATAGAAACTCGAGAAATCAGGGTTCCAATTCCAGCCCCAACAATTCCCATTTCTGGAAAACCAAATTTTCCAAAAATCAACAAGTAATTAAATCCAACGTTTATAACATTCGCAATGATGGTGGCATACATGGCGTGTTTTGTCAGTGACAGGCCATCGCTAAACTGTTTAAACCCTTGAAAAATAATAAGTGGGATTAATGATATTGCGACAATATTCAAATAAGGCATTGCTAAAATCACCACTTCCTCAGGTTGTTTCATGAAATACATGAGCGGTTTAGCAAGTAAAATCATTCCATACAACAGTAGACTTAAAACAATACACAAAAACAAGCCATGCTTGAAAGCGGATTTCCCTTTTTTGAAATCATTCTCAGAATCAGCTTCCGCAACTAAAGGAGTGATTGCTGTAGAAAAACCAATCCCTATGGACATTGCGACAAAGAAAAAACTATTTCCAAGCGAAACAGCTGCCAGTTCTGCAGACCCCAATTGTCCGACCATAATGTTATCCACAAGACCAACAAACGTATGACCAAGCATGCCCATAATGACAGGAGCAGCTAATTTCCAATTGTAGTTAAATTCTTTTGTTAAGTGTGTAAACATTCTAAAATAAGGTGTTAAAAAAAGCAGCTCTAAGCTGCTTTTTTTATTCTTCTTCTTCTGTACTAGAAGCTTCGGTTTTAAAATCGAGTAGCTCGTTTTTATTTAATAAATTATACCAATTTAAAATCTTTTTGATATCACTCGGATACACACGATCTTCATCGTAATCAGGAAGTACAGAGAAAAAATAAGCTTCTAAATCATCTTTTGAGGCTTTTGGACTGGTACTTGTTTCGGCTCCTTTTTCTTTGTCAAATATCTTTAACAACACGTCTTTTAACGGCAACTCTTCTCCAAGTGTGTAAATCGCTATTTCACTTAATAGACTCACATTACTACTAATGCTTACTGAAATACGTTTTTGATCTAGTAAAGATTCTGCGATAAACCCGCCACGAGATTGGGTAATTAATTTGTATAAGCCTGGTTTTTTAGAAATGGCTAAAATTTTATCTAACTCCATTGATTAATTTTATTATTGATTTAAGATCGTTTTTTTGAAATATTTGGAAATCGCATGCGATAATCGACACTCGTTTTTCCTTTGGAAATATTAGTCAATTTTCCTTTTAATAAGCGTTTTTTTAAAGAAGATACTTTATCTGTAAAAAGAATACCTTCGATGTGATCATATTCGTGTTGAATAACTCTTGCTATTAAGCCATCAAATTCTTCAACATGTGTTTTAAAATCCTCGTCTTGATATTCCACTTTTATTTTTGGACATCTAGAAACATCTTCACGCACATTAGGAATACTTAAACAACCTTCATTAAAATCCCATTCTTCACCTGATTCTTCTAGGATTTTGGCATTTATAAAGGTGCGTTTAAAAGTACTTAGTTCTGCTTGTTCTTCTGGGGAATAGCTTTCGTCTTCAGAAAAAGGAGCTGTATCCACTAAAAACAAGCGTATAGAAAGTCCTACCTGTGGAGCTGCCAAGCCTACACCATAAGCGCCATACATAGACTCGTACATATTGGCAATAACTTGCTTTAGTTCTGGATAGTCTTTAGAAATTTCAACCGCTCTTTTTTTAAGAACTGGATCTCCATAAGCCACAATTGGTAAAATCATATTATTAAATATAAGGGCTCAAAAATACGATTTTTGGTATTATAAAATAATACTTATATAATTATTTATTGTGGAGGTAGGATTGAAGGATAAGGGTTGCACTAATTTCATCGACCAGCGCCTTGTTTTGACGTTGTTTTTTTTTGAGACCACTATCAATCATGGTTTGAAACGCCATCTTTGAGGTAAAACGTTCATCCACCCGTTCAATATTGATGTGAGGTATTTCTTTTTTCAAAATTTTAATGAATTTTAGAATTAACGGCTCACTCTCAGAGAGTTGATTATTCATTTGTTTTGGTAAGCCTATTAAGAACAAATCTACTGATTCATCCTTGCAATAGGTTTTTAAGAAAGTAATAAGGTTTTTGGTATCAACTGTCGTTAATCCAGAAGCAATAATTTGCATTTCATCTGTAACAGCGATCCCACTGCGTTTACCTCCATAATCGATTGCTAATAAGCGTCCCATAGAACGCAAAAATACAAATTTAAAGCTTTACTAATCCTTTAGAGTTGATTGATTCCATAAGGAGTTTTTATGATTTTCTCTTTTTTTGTTTGAGCTCTAATATTTTTATTGGCAATTATAGCTGCTTCATTTTTATAGCCTCTTAAGTGGAATAAATGCACACAGATCGCACTGTATCTAATTTGCAAACCTTTGATTTTGTTATTAACCAAACGTTCACCAAATTCGCGATCTAACCCTCCATATTGCATTCGTGTATCAAAGCCATTAACCGCCAAAATATCTTTTTTCCAAGCAGAGGAATTCATCCCATTCCAAGTGGCACTTGTCACTGTATATTTATTTAAAAAAAACTCCTTATACCCCGTAGATGATAATTTGTTTAACTTAAAGGTTTTTTTAAGACCAAGGTTCAAAAGCCATTTTGGGTTAAAACAAGATTGCGTTTCAATATCCGCCTCTGTAATTAAGTCAGATATCGTTTTAGGAAGTTTGAAATACCCCCCTGACAAAAAGGAATTTGATTTTCTTTTTTGATAATGCACCGCTATAAAGTCATTTCGTGGTATGCAATCTCCATCTGTAAATATGAGATAATCTGAACGAGTAGCTAGGATCGCTTTGTTTAAAATTGCAGTCTTTTGAAACCCACGATCTTCATGCCAAACATGAACAATACTTAGCCCTGTTTGTTTTTGAAACTTTTCAATAACTGCTTTTGTACGTTCATCAGAACCATCATCTGCAATTATGATTTCAAAAGAATCGAAAGTCTGATATTGATAGCCTAAAAGGGTTTTAGACAACCACTCTGGCTGGTTATAGGTAGTTATCACAACAGAAATGATAGGAGTTTTAATAGACAATGGGGATTGCTTAATTTAGAAAAATTCAGGGCTTTACATAGATTTGACCCTACTTTCAATAATGAGTCACATTTATTTATTTATTACTTTATTATTAACTTATATTTGCAAAAAATTCGATGCAATGAATAGCTTACGCTCACTTATAGAAACTGCTTGGGAAAACCGAAGCCTATTAGACGAAAATACTACAAAAAATGCGATTAGAAAAATCGTTGACTTATTAGACAAAGGAGACCTTAGAGTTGCAGAACCCACAACAGATGGCTGGCAAGTAAATGAGTGGGTCAAAAAAGCAGTGGTCATGTATTTCCCTATCCAGACCATGGAAACCATTGAAGTTGGCCCGTTTGAGTTTCATGATAAAATTCCGTTAAAGACAGGCTATGCCGAAAAAGGCATTCGTGTAGTACCACATGCCGTTGCTCGTCACGGTGCTTACATTTCAAAAGGTACTATTTTGATGCCTAGTTACGTAAATATTGGAGCATATGTTGACGAAGGTACCATGGTTGACACATGGGCTACTGTTGGAAGTTGTGCACAAATAGGGAAAAATGTACACCTGTCTGGTGGTGTTGGAATTGGTGGCGTTTTAGAGCCACTACAAGCAGCCCCTGTAATTATTGAAGACAATGCTTTTATCGGGTCAAGATGTATAGTAGTTGAAGGTGTTCGTGTAGAAACAGAGGCTGTATTAGGCGCTGGAGTTGTCCTGACTATGAGTACAAAAATCATTGATGTTACTGGAGATGAACCCGTTGAGTACAAAGGTGTTGTACCAGCACGTTCGGTTGTAATTCCTGGAAGTTATGTAAAGGAGTTTCCATCTGGAAATTACAATGTTCCTTGTGCTTTAATCATAGGTAAACGAAAAGAAAGCACTAACAAAAAGACTTCGTTAAATGATGCTTTGAGAACGCATAATGTTGCGGTTTAGCTCGAAGTCTTAAAAGCCATTTTTCGACCACTTCGTTTTAATTTTTTAGAATCAATTTTTTTCTGAAACTGACGGCTGTACTGTAACATTCCGCTCTGAATATCTGACATGTTAAAGCCACTTAGTGCCGCATATTCTTTAGACATAATGTGTATCATAGTCTTGGATAACCAGAGGCGTCTAAAATTATGCATCCGTTTTTTAAAATTCATTGACTCAAATCGCATACGGTTCAAATCGATTAAATAAAAATCATATTCATTAACATCTGTTTTTACTATCAATGTATTCCCAGGTGAATGATCTAGAAAATTAACATTTTGTTGGTGGAGTTTGAACGTAAATGCCGTGAACTGTTTTAAAATTTCAACTCTATTTTGCAACTTTAAATCATGTATGAGTACTCTAAAATCAAAATCATAGCTTACATGCTGACTAACGTAGTAACTTTGTTTGAGACCCCACCACGAGGAAGTTTCAAAATAAGCAATTGGAGTGGGTGTTAAAATAGATTTTTGAGTTAATATAGTTCCATATTCATACGATCTTCGTGCTTTTGATTTACGAATGTATTTGTAAACAAAAGCATTAAAAAAATTTGGGGTTTTGAATTGTTTAATATTCAAATGTAATCCCTCAATTTCTATAGATTTAATAGTATTTCGATCTCCTTTTAGTACGGTATTACCTGAAGTATCAAAATCACTTATTGCCTGTAATATTGATGAAGAATACGAACTGAATTTGGACTGTATAATAATATTGTTCATTTAAACTTTTAGTAACTTTAAAAAAAGTAATATCTTGCTAAGATAGTCTTTAGTAGTTAATGAAAAAAATACTTGTAATTCAAAATAAGCGAATTGGTGATGTACTCATTGCCTCTTTAATCGCAGCCAACATTAAAAAAATAATCCCTAACTCACGTATTGATTATTTTGTTTACGATTACACAACAGGAGTAATTGAAAACAACCCCAACATTGATAATATCATTGCAATAAATGAGAAGGATTTGAAAAAAATTCCAACGCTTATTAAAACAACTTGGCGCATCCGAAAGGAAAAATACGATATTATTTTTGATCCGTATTCTAAGTTTCAAAGCAAGTTTATTTCACTATTCTCAAATGCACCCATTCGTGTAGGATATCAAAAGAAGGGGAAAAGTTCCATCTTTAATTTTCATACACATAAAGTGCTTCCTTTAAAAGAAAAAACACTGCCTTGCGGGAAGTCGATAGAAGAAAGAGTTCATTTGGTGGATTCAGTATTTCCTTTAGATGTTCCAATTTATTCCCCAAAATTATATTTAACAGACCAAGAAAAGAAATATTCTAAGTTAAACTCCTATTCTAAGCCAGTCGTGATGGTTGGAATTTTGGGAAGTACTCCACAAAAATCAATGCCTTATTCGTATATCGTTAAGCTAATTGATTATGTGACCTCAAATTTTGAAGTGAATGTAATGTTTAACTATGCCCCTAACCAAATCGCAGAAGCTACTGAAATTTACGAGGCTTGTAAACACCAAGATGCTATCATTTTTGATATTTACGAATCGAATATTAGAGGGTTTATTTCTTTGATGAATCAATGTAAACTTCTAATTGCTAATGAAGGCGGAAGTGTTCATATTGCAAAAGCACTTGATAAACCAACGTTTACAATTTTCTCCCCCTATATCTTAAAATCAGATTGGTCTAGTTTTGAAGATGGACAGCTTCATACTTCTATACATTTGTTAGATGAGAAACCCGATTTATTTTCCACTTCAAGAGAGGATCGTAGAAAAATTGAGGAAGACCCTACATTTTTATACAATCAACTGACTCCTGAAATTATCCTTAAGAAATTAACGCCATTTCTAAAACATCACATCCAATGAATAAACTAAGTTTTATGGATCAATTTCATATTTGGCGGCGTAAAATTAGGTGGAATCGTCAGTACAAAAAAGGACGATGGGACTATCTAAAAAATGATGTTGAAGCTCCTCGATATGCAAAAATTATAGCGTCCATAAAACAATATGCCACAAAACAGCCTAGTATCCTAGATTTAGGATCGGGTGAAGGTATTTTAAGAATGCGACTAGAGGATGAAGGTATTGGATATTTTTTAGGGATTGACTTCTCTAAAGTTTCAATTAAAACCGCATCTAATTATGATTTTGAAAATGCTGATTTTCAGGTTGCAGATTTGCACTACTACAAACCTCCTCAAGAATTTGATGTCATCGTTTTTAATGAAGCATTTTATTATATTAATCATTCCGTTAGAACTAAAGTTATAAATAGAATTTTAGCTAAACTAAAGAAAGACGGGATTTTAATCACTTCCATTTTTAAAGAAGGCCCTGGATGTTGGAAGTATTTTGAAATTCCCGAGTTGGAACAATTGGAGTTTTCTAAAGTCGATTCTGAAAAAGGAACTGCATATTGGAAATTAGGGGTGTATAAAAAAACGTAGATGCTTTATTTTAAATAATTTTTTGAATGCCGTAATCTGTCCAAGATCGGTTTTCGGATTTGATAACCTTTCTAATTTCTAAATTCTTATCAATCGATTCTTTTGTTTTATAACTTCGTGGATGATCTAGATGCACACAAATAGCACTGTATCTAATTTGCTTACTCTTTAAACCATAATTAAACAGGCGTTCTCCAAGTTCGCGGTCTTGCCCACCATATTGCATCCGCTCATCAAAACCATTGATTGACATGATGTCTTTTTTCCAACCAGAAGCATTATGTCCGTTCCAACTTGCATTGGTAGGAGTTATTAAATTTAAAATCCATGATTTAAACCCCTTAGCGGTGAGTTTATTATTTTTAAAAGACGCTTTTAATCCATTTGATTTCAACCATTTCAAATTAAAACAATTGCCTTCATAAATATCTTCTTTAGAAATAAGATCTGAAATATTCATTGGTAGCATAAAATATCCCCCCGATAAAAACAATCCTTGTTTTCTATGTTTTACATGTACTTCTACGAAATCAAATCTTGGAATGCAATCCCCATCAGACATGATGATATAGGGAGTGCTGCATTTTTCAATCGCTTTGTTTAATATTTGAGATTTTTGAAACCCATTGTCCTCATGCCACACATGTACAATCGGATAAAAAACTTCCTTTTGAATCTTTTTAATAAGATCAAGCGTTTTTTGATTAGATCCATCGTCGGCAATGACAATTTCAAATAACCTGTAGGTCTGATTATTATATCCATGGAGTACTTTTTCTAACCATTCAGTGGAGTTGTAAGTACTGATAATAATAGAAGTGTCTATTCGATTCATAGGATGCAAATATAAAGTTTTTTTGTAAGTTTACACTTTAAACAGAAATGCAAACTTTAACAGTAATTATTCCAACATATAACGAAGCCCAGTATCTGGAGGACGCTCTCTATTCTGTTAAATTTGCAGATGAAATTATTGTTGTTGACTCTATGAGTACAGATTCTACTGTTAAAATTGCAACTGACCATGGGTGTAAGGTCGTTTCTAGAAAATTTGACAATTTTTCAAATCAAAAAAATCATGCGTTACAGTATGCTACTAGTGATTGGATTCTTTTTTTGGATGGAGATGAACGTATCACCTACACCCTTCAAAAAGAAATATTAAACGCTATAAGTTCAAACAAGCATACAGGATATAAACTCAATTTCCCTCACTTTTATATGAATCGTTTTTTATACCATCATGACAATGATGTAACACGATTGGTGGTGAGAGATAAATGTCATTTTGAAGGAAATGTTCACGAAAAACTTATCATTGAAGGCTCTATTGGAACCCTAGAAAACATAGTATTACACTATACCTACAAAGGTTTGGCACATTATATTGGTAAAAAAGACGCTTATGCTTGGTTTCAAGCCAAACAGATTTTATCAAAGGGGAAAGGGATGAATTATTTTCATTTAGCCTTTAAACCAGCCTACCGATTTTTTCATGAATATTTTATAAGGCGTGGGTTTTTGGACGGTATTCCAGGACTGGCAGTTGCTGTGATTAATTCTTACGGCGTTTTTTCGAGATATGCCAAAATGATACTTTTAAAAAAAGGATTAAAATAAAGACAGTTTACCTAATTTTAATTTTAGCTTGAATTTAAACAGACTGTATTCGCCCTTAATATCCAATCGATTTAACTCATAGTTGTTTTTAAAAGGCAGTTTATTGAGACGATTTCCAATGCGCAAACCATAAGCGATGTTCTGTGCTTCTAACTCTTTAAAAAACTGAGATTTTTGAGATTTTTTTCGTGGGAAATTTCCGTATGGGTATGCTAATACATTACAAACATTAAGTTTATGTTTGGAAACAAAATCGTGACAATTTTTAAAATCTTCTTGCACCAATTCAATAGACAATGTACTGTAAGCACGATGTTCAAAAGAATGCAATCCTAGTTCAACAACGGCTGGGTCCAAATCCTTAAGTTGTGAAACTGACATAATTTGTTCTGTACCATTATTCCATGAATCAGTACCTCCAACAAAAGAAAAAGGAGCATAAAAACATGCTTTTAAATTGTATTTTTTGAGTAACGGGTAGGCAAATTTATATTGATTTACATAGACATCATCAAACGTAATTATGATGGGTTTTTTCGGGTATTCGTCTGAATTTTTGAATGTTTGAATATCGCTAAAATGCAAACTTGTATAGCCTTGTTCGACCAAATATTGAAACTGAGCTTCCAATTTATGGTATGACAAAGACAACCCTTTACTTTTAGAAGATTGATCGCAAATAGTGTGATACATTAAAATCGGTAAACGCGGCATGGTTCGGTAGCTTATATTAGTTGTAAAATTATTACTTTTACAGCCGACTACATAATTATTTTTAATTAGTTTTATTTTCCATGATTAGTGCCATTGTTATTTCATCTTATGACCACGACTACCTTAAGGAGTGTATTGCCAGCCTCGCCTTTGTAGATGAAATCATTATTGCCGGAAAAATGGACCCATCGGTACTCTCAAAAATTAAACACAAAAAATCTGTTCGTTTTATTGAAAGTGAACACCACGATTTTGATGTTTTACTAAAGAAAGCAAGCTCAAAAGCAAGCCACAAGTGGATTATATGTTTAGAAGCGAACCTTTATATATCTGATCTTTTGGCTAATGAAGTTACTGAAATTGCTACAAACGCTGATTCTGAAGGTAATTACAAGGCGAAAACACACTTCAAGTTTATGGGTAACGTATTGAAGTTCTCTGGATATCGAAACTCCTACACTTCATTTTTATTTCATAAAAATTCAATCACTAACAAAAAGGCAGCAAAAAAATTAAAACACCCAATTGAGGAACTTTATTTAGATTTTGATCGTTATAATGAACGACTGACAAAAAAGGCAAAACATAGAGCTAGAATGTTATTCATTTACAAAAAACGCTCAAATTTTTTAAATTTTTCATGGAACCCTTTATGGATTCTAAAAAAAACGTTTTTTATTAAACTTGGTTTTTTAGATGGAAAAGAAGGGTTTGTATTTGCTTATTTAAATGCTTTTAAAGAATTTAAAACCTATATGTTTCTTTGGTTAATGTATAGAAATATAGAATAAACATGATAAAATTATCAGGAGTCATCATAACGTATAACGAAGAGGAGCATTTAAGAAAATGCTTATCCTCTTTAGTGGATGTGGTGGACGAAATTATTGTCGTAGACTCCTACTCTACTGATAAAACGGATGAAATTTGCAAAGAATTTAACGTGACTTTTATTCAACAAGAGTTTTTGGGATATTTTGAACAGAAAAACTTTGCGGTTGCACAAGCGAACTTTGATCACATCTTATCTTTGGATGGAGATGAAGCTCTTTCTGACCGATTAAAAACTTCCATTTTAGAACTCAAAAAGGATTGGAAATATGCGGGTTACTATTGCAATAGAAGAAATAATTATTGTGGGAAATGGATTCGATTTTCTGATTGGTACCCCGACAAAAAGTTAAGACTTTTTAAAAAAGACAGCGGAGAATGGAAGGGAATCAATCCGCATGATACTTATAAACTAGAAAAAAATGTAAAAAGCGGTAAACTAAAAGGCGATATTTTACATTGGATTTATAGAGATTACGATGAACACAAGCAAAAAGTTGAACAATTTTCGACCATCGGAGCCAAATCTTATTTTGATTTAAAAATTTCAGCCTCTCTTTTTAAAGTATATTTCAGACCTTCATGGGCCTTTTTTAAGGCTTATTTTTTAAGACTTGGAATTTTAGACGGTGTTTATGGATGGCGTATTTGTAAACAAGCGTTCATAGTTACTTATCTAAAATACCGCAAATTGAGGGAGCATTGGAAACGTGCAAGTGACTAAAAACCTAGGGCATCATCCGATTCCAAAACGCCCTTACTTTTGGCTTTTCAAATCCATGACAACCAAACGGCAGTTTATTGTTATTTAACTTAAGAGCTAATTCTGGTTTCCGATCAAAAGCAAATTGCAATCCCTCTTTATAATCTGGAATTAAGAAACTAGAGTCGTGCTCAGGAATTGAGGACCAAAATACGTCTTCCATAATTCTAAAATCGTCCTTAGAACGACTTAAGTTTTGCTCAATAACTGATTTCATTTTCTTTGAATTCGATATATGTGTACTCACTTTTCTTAACGAAAAACCACCATTACCAACTTTATAAAATATTTCAGAACGTGCTTTCTTTTTCTTTGAATCAAATAATGATAAAACTTTTTTAAACCCTTTGTTAGGAGTTGCTATCCAAGGAGCTCCAATGTAATCGTAGTCTTTAGAACACCAATACAATAGTTCATCTTTAAAAACATAAGCATCTAATTGGTAAATCAAAATGTATTTAGAATCTGTAAATCGCTCATAAAAGCTATCTGTAAGCATTAGACGATTATATCCAAAAACATTTTTAAAATAATGATCTGGAAATTTTTCAAAAGAAATACGCCCCTCGAAGTTTATGGAAGATGTATCCAAAGATTCAGGTTGGACAAAAACAATCGAATGATTCCCTAATATTTTAATACATTGATTTAATGAAATTTGTTCTGTTAACGACAAATCTATTTTATAAATTGGTATTATTATGGTAACTAATTTACTTTGCATGTATTAATTAAATTTTAGCATCTAACAAATCCTTAAATCTTTTGTGTTATGTATGAAATCATAATTACTAATAGTATAATTATGGTAATAAATAAATACATTAACTTTTTATATTTTAAATATTTTTTTTGATAATAAATTATACTATTTGAATTATCTCGAAATACTTTTTCTAAAAACAACGGCTGAAGCTCAGAGGATAATGTTGGATAAATTTTTAGAAAAAACTTATCAGTGTTAGCTCTCATAAAACTAAGATTGCTTGTCATACTTTTAGGGTTTTTTCTATAAAGGGCAAACACTTTGTCAATATATGACACTTTTGGATTTAGCTTAAAAACATCAATCCACATCATCCAATCTTCTTTTGCTTTTAAATCTTCACTAAATCTAATATTTTCAAATAAACTTGAATTAAAGAAACCACAGTGAATTGGTATTGTATATTCGGAATCCCAATTTAGGACAATCGATTTAAGTGAAAAATTTTGATTTTTTAAATTACAAAAAGGGGCTTTGCGTTTTAAGGGATTTGTGTAAAACATACAAAAATCAGAAATAACTAAATCTAAATCATCCTTAATCATTAAATTTAAACTTGCTTCTAACTTATTTTCTTCTATACAATCGTCTGAGTCTAAAAAAACGATACAATCGCCTTCAGCATTGTCTAATCCAAAATTTCTAGCACTACTTAACCCCCCATTTTCCTTATAAAAATACTTAAATCTAGGATCTTTTTTAATCCATTTATTAGAAATTATTTCAGTTTCATCTGTAGATCCATCATTAATCAATAAACATTCCCAGTTTAAATAGGTTTGATTTAAAACAGACTGTAGTGCCTGATCTAAAAAATGTGCCTGGTTATAACAAGGGATAATTATAGAAATATGTTTCTTCATAGCTAACTTAAATACTTGGATCTAAAATATTCTATCAACGAATCTGGATCTCGTTTAGCATTTTTATCAAAATTATCTATTCTAGATTTTTCATTCCACAAGTGTACGGCATATGTATCCTCAAATAACTTATGATTCTTTTTTAATGTCAAATCATAAATACTATTCCAATTTTCACTTGATATAGGAAAAAAATGAACAAATGACTTCGCTAACTCCAGTAATTCAAAATGTACTAAAGCCTTTGTAAAACCTGCTGGACCACCAGTCTCTCCCCAACTTATAGACTCTTTACCTTTACCTAAAATAGCTCGTTTTATCTTGCGTTTTTTTATTTTAAAAGAATCATAAGGCAAAAACTTATTAGGTTCACTACAAGCTTTTTCAAGAAATGAACAAAGCTCATGATTTTTAGGAAACCCTAAAACTGCTGGACAGACCATATTATTACCTTCTAAACCAAAAATCAATTCAGAATCAAAATCAAATGGTTTAACACAAATTACGTCTGTATCTACCCAAAAACCACCCTTTACATATAATAATTTCCATCTAAACCAGTCTGCAAAACCTGCATAACTACCTTTATAATATTGGAATACTTCGGACTCCGGAATAATTTCATTAGCATCCTTCACCACAACTCCATTAGGAATATTTTTTATTTCGTTGTAGGTATAAAGATGAAATGGATGACCATAATAAAGAAAGGATGAAATACACAGTTGCTCGTTCAAAGTTAATTCGGAACCAACCCAAAGAGATTGTATTACAGGTAAAGACATTTGTAAAATTTTAAGAAGCAATATAGCAAAATTAATGCTACGTGTTTGTAATAAAATAATTTTATTTGGTTATATTTGATAATTAAAATTACTGATAATTATTCAGCAACCAGTTTATTTTTAAAACATCGATCCACTCATTATTTTTATGTTAAAAAGTGTAAATCACTTTTTCTTATTACCTATTCAAAATCAATATAGAGTCTTAAATTCTTAAACAGAAAGCTGCAAGCTGTATAGTACTATGAAAACTGAAAAGGCCAACAAATATCGACGATTACATTCAAATTGCTACTAGAATATGCTAAACGAACTAAACAACACTATTAAGACTTTAAAGCAAGGGGGACTTATCCTCTACCCTACGGATACTGTCTGGGGATTGGGCTGTGATGCCACTAATTTTGCGGCAGTAGAAAAACTATTTAAGCTCAAAAATCGTGAAGATCAAAAAACCATGATTTGTTTGGTGAGTGATTTCAATATGCTCAATTATTATGTTGAAGAAATACCTGAAGCAGCTTACAGTGTTTTAGAATATGCTTCTGCTCCTACTACTATTATTTACGATAAACCTTTGAGAGTAACTGAAAATCTTATTGCACCAGACAACACCTTAGCCATTCGAATGGTTAAAGAAGGGTTTTGTGCAGATTTACTAAAACGATTTAAAAAACCAATCGTTTCAACCTCTGCTAATATGTCTGGAAATCCCACTCCAAAATCCTTTCAAGAAATTGAAGACTATATTTTAAAAGGTGTAGACTATGTCGTAAATTTGGAGCGCACAAACAAATCATCTAAACCTTCTTCAATCATTAAATTGAGCAATAATGGAGAGGTGAAAGTTATTAGAAAATAATCGTTCAGACGCATTGGAAACCTTACTACACATGAACTACAAACACGCATTAACATCTCCATTATTTCAGGTTGTCTCAAAATCTGCAGAGGAGCTTGGGGTCGATTGTTATGTGGTTGGGGGCTTTGTCCGTGATTTTATTTTAGAACGTGGTCGCGAAAAAGACATCGACATTGTAGCTATTGGAAGTGGAATTGAACTTGCAAAACGGGTGTCTAAAAACTTACCTAACAATCCTAAAGTTCAGGTTTTTAAAACCTATGGAACCGCCATGATTCGATATGAAGGTGTTGAACTTGAATTTGTAGGAGCGCGAAAAGAATCTTATAATGAAGACAGCAGAAACCCAATTGTAGAAAATGGCACTTTAGAAGAAGATCAAAACCGCAGAGACTTTACTGTCAATGCAATGGCTATTAGTTTAAATTCATCAACATACGGGCAGCTTTTAGATCCTTTTAACGGTCTTAAAGATTTAACTGATAAATGCATTAAAACTCCCTTAAATCCAGAAGTTACGTACAGTGATGATCCATTACGAATGTTAAGAGCCATTCGGTTTGCTACCCAACTTGACTTTGAGATTGAATCTGCTTCGTTAAAGGCAATTAAAAACCTATCGAATCGCATTGAAATTATTACCAATGAGCGAATCAATGTCGAGGTTCAAAAAATATTAGAGAGTAAAAAACCTTCTTTAGGATTTTTACTTCTAGAAAAAACAGGCCTCCTTCAGCGCATCATTCCTGAACTGACAGATTTAAAAGGCGTTGACATTCAAGAAGGTCAAAAGCATAAGGATAATTTTTACCATACTTTAGAAGTGGTTGATAATATTTCTAATCATACCGACAATGTGTGGCTCCGTTGGGCAGCACTCCTGCACGATATAGGAAAAGCACCAACCAAACGTTTTAGCAAAAAAGTGGGCTGGACCTTTCATGGACACGAACTGAAAGGATCTAAAATGGTGTATCATTTATTTAAGCGCTTGAAAATGCCTTTAAATGAAAAAATGAAATATGTTCAAAAGCTCGTGTTTATGAGTTCGCGTCCAATTGTTTTGGCACAAGAAAACATTACAGACTCTGCCGTACGTCGACTCGTTTTTGATGCTGGAGAATTTGTCGAAGATTTGATGACGCTTTGTGAAGCTGATATCACTACCAAAAACCCTTATAAATTCAAGAAATATCATAACAACTTCAAACTTGTTAGAGAAAAGATAGTTGAAGTTGAAGAACGTGACCATCTGCGTGACTTTCAGCCGCCAATCTCTGGAGAAACAATTATGGAGACCTTTAATTTAAAACCTTCCAAAGAAATAGGGATTATTAAAGAATTTATAAAAGAAGCTATTTTGGAAGGAATAATCCCTAATGACTCTCAGAAAGCATTTGAATTAATGTTGAAAAAAGGAGCTGAATTAGGATTAAATACAGGGAATGAAAAATAAATTTAGAACTCTTTCAAAAATTGCTTTAGTCCTCATATACTTAGTCATAGTAGCAGGTGCTATTGTACGTATGACTGGTTCTGGAATGGGCTGTCCAGATTGGCCAAAATGTTTCGGATACTTCATCCCTCCTAATGAAAGTTCCCAGTTATTATTTGAGGCAAATCATTCCTATGAAAAAGGAATGATGATTTTAATGGATCATGAAGCTTTTTTAGTTGCTAAAACTGATTTTATGTCTGGAGAAAAATTTAACGCTTCAGATTGGGAAGTTTACAGCAAACACGATTATACAACTTACGACCCTGTTCATACATGGGTAGAATACATCAATCGACTCATTGGAGCTTTGTCTGGAATTCCTATTTTAATTTTCACGGTCTTAGCGTTTTGGTTTTGGAAAAAAAACAAGTGGATTCCGGTTATTTCAGTGCTCACTTTGTTTGGGATGGGCTTTCAAGCATGGCTTGGAAAAACGGTGGTTGATTCTAACCTAGCTCCCTATAAAATTACGATTCACATGGTGATGGCACTACTAATTGTAGCGTTTATTTTGTATCTTATTTTTGCTTCTAAAACCACCTACAAGCAACAAAAATATCAAAAACGTTTTTACAATATTCTTATTTTAGCACTTGTCCTATCGTTAGTACAAATAGTTTTAGGCACACAAGTTAGGCAGTTTATTGACGAACAAACAAAGCTCTTAGGATATCAAAAATCCCTTTGGTTAGCATCGCCCGAACTAAACTTTTACATCCATCGGTCTACCTCTATATTGGTTCTCGTATTAAATGGCTACCTATGGTACCTCAACCGATCAAATACACTAGGATTCAATAAAGTTAAACTCGTTATTTATTGTGTAATTCTTGAAGCGGCAACTGGAATTTTGATGTATTATTTTGACTTTCCTTTTTTAAGTCAACCCTTACATTTAGTGATTGCATCGATCTTGTTTGGAATTCAGTGTTATATACTTTTTGAATGCCTTCATAAAAAAAGAGAAAAGCAGCTAGCATAACAAAAATGCATCTTATATTTGTGTCATATTTTTAACCTATGATTTTTAGATTTAGAGTCGTCTTAGACAACGATACCAAAGAGGATATTTTTAGAGATATTGAAATAAGAAAGACCGATACTCTGGAAGATTTACACAACTCAATCACGCAATCTTTTGGATTTGATGGCAGTGAAATGGCTTCTTTTTATTTGAGTGATGATGAATGGAATCAAGGAGAAGAGATTTCTTTATTTGATCTAAGTGAAGGAGGGAGTGACATACAACTCATGAGCCAAACAGTCATTGATTCCGTCGTTTCTGAAGGACGGACAAAACTAATATACATCTACGATTTTATGAGTATGTGGACATTTATGGTTGAGTTAGGAGAAATTGTTGAAGAAGCAGATGGTACTGATTATCCTAATTTACTCTTTGTTCATGGTCAAGTTCCAAGTGACGCACCAGAAAAAGTTTTTGAAGCGGAAGGTGGAGACGATAATTTTGATGAATTTGAGGATGGTTATGGCACTGATGATTACGAACATTTAGACTTTGATGAAAACTGGAATTAAAAGAAAATTCCTGTGTTTTCTGTTTGATAATTTCGTTTTACAAAACTCAAAGAATTTTTTAGAATTTCACCCATATTTTTACTTTTCTTAAATCGGATATCTCCCGTATATTCAAATATTTTTGTTTTTAATAATGTTTCATGCTCTGGAGTTGAAAGCGTATCCGAAACCATACATTGAATCAGACGATCTACACGGTTTTTAAAACTTAGTAAACGTTTGGCAACTATTGAACGTTCTTCAAGCTTATATTGACTCACTGACTGTTTTTCAAATTTTTCAGTGACTAAATCTACCATTTTAAAATTCTCCTTAAAAAACTGAGGTCGGTACACATTAAATTTACCTTCATAACTTTGTTGATCAAAGTCAATAGCTCGGATACTATAAACTACATGATCAAAATCATGTGTGGGTACAATTACATAATTATAAGAACGCATATCTCCTAACAAACGAATCATACAACGTTCATTGAATTTCACAAACTCCTTTGCAATCTGCGCCTTTTCTGGTTCGGTACAATTTGGGAGCATGTTTTCAATAAATTCATCACCTGGAATTCCACTAATATGTTCCTCAATTAATGTATCTTCATAGACTAAGAAATTAAGATTATGAGGGGACAACATATGTTCTAGTTCCAAACCATAAATCCGAGAAGCATCCGCTTTTTTTACATAAAAATATGCGTAATTATCATTGAGAATATTCCTGATTTTAATACGAAACGGCTTTGAGTTTCCGAACGTACAATAATCAATTGCATCTACATTTAGTAAGGGAATGGTTGTTTCATTTCCATCCGAATGGAGCTTAGTGTATATTTTTTTTAAACTCAAATCAATCTCTTTTCGATCGAACTCACTATAATAAGTACGCACCCAGAGGGTGTCTTTATCATTTTTATCAAACACCTCAACAGATCCCTGAAAACGAAGTAAATCGTCATAAAAAATAGGCAACCGAATGGTACGATTGAATTTTTGCAAATAAGCCTTTAAAGCATCATTTACAGGGTATGAAGGTTTTCTAAGAGATATTTTTAAATCGTGTTTCATGTGACAACTTGAGTCCCAAATTTAACTTTTATTTTTTAATCTGTAACAATTGACACTAAACATCGTCTTATATTTGTTATCCTTAAAACTAAAAAAGTGAATTCAATCCTCAAAATTTCTAACCTTACAAAAAAATATGGTCTGCTAACTGCCGTTAGTGATCTTTCATTTGACATCGAAAAAGGAAGTGTTTATGGGATTTTAGGGCCTAATGGTAGTGGGAAATCTACCACCTTAGGAATTGTTTTAAATGTTGTCAATAAAACTGACGGTGACTTTTCTTGGTTTGGAGGTTCATTGACTACACATCAAGCGCTCAAAAAAGTAGGTGCTATTATCGAGCGACCGAATTTCTACCCTTATATGACCGCTTATCAAAACCTAAAATTGGTTTGTAAAATAAAAGGGGTTTCTTATGACTCCATAGAAAAGACTTTAGAAACTGTAGGACTTGACGACCGAAAACACAGCAAGTTCAGTACATTTTCTTTGGGAATGAAACAGCGATTAGCCATTGCATCGGCACTTTTAAATGATCCAGAAATATTGATTTTAGATGAACCCACTAACGGATTAGACCCTCAAGGAATTCATCAAATTAGAGAAATTATCAAAGATATTTCCCAGCGAGGAACAACCATATTATTAGCTTCTCACCTACTGGATGAAGTTGAAAAAGTCTGTACGCATGTAGTCGTTTTAAGAAAAGGTGTAAACCTTTACTCGGGTCGTGTAGATGAAATGATTTCAAGTCACGGATTTTTTGAGTTAAAAACACATCAAAAAGACGACCTATTAAAACTTCTTGAATCACACCCCAACTTTTCTCATACAAAAGAGGAAAATGATTTAATAACCGCTTTTCTTAAGATTCCTATGGAAGCTGAAGAGTTCAACCGTTTACTTTTTAAAAACGGAATCGTTTTAAGCCATCTTGTCAAAAGAAAAGAAAGTCTAGAAGAACAATTTTTACAATTAACTGACAACCAATGAAAAGATTATTAGACCTAGAACTTCAAAAATTATTACTCAACAGAACGAGTAAAATATTGATATTTATATCCTTTATTTTACCGCTTTGTGTCATTCTTTTGTCAGCTGTGAAAATTAACTTTTTTGGTTTTTTTACACTAGAACTCGGCGAATTAGGGATTTTTAATTTTCCTATTATATGGCATATCACCACCTTTTTTTCAGCCTTATTTAAATTCTTTTTTGCCATTGTAGTGGTTTCAATGATTGGCAATGAATACAGCAATAAAACATTAAAACAAAACCTCATTGATGGGTTGAGTAAAAAGGAATTTATCTTATCTAAATTCTATGTCATTATTTTTTTCTCTCTCATTTCAACCGTAATTATTTTTATCATATCCTTAGTACTTGGTTTGATTTATTCAAGTTACAATGAATTTGATATTATTATTCAACAAATGGAGTTTTTAGTTGCCTATTTTGTGAAACTTGTTGGGTTCTTTTCTTTCTGTTTATTTTTAGGGGTCTTGGCCAAAAGGTCTGCATTCGCATTAGCTTTTCTGTTTGTCGATTTAATTTTAGAATGGATCATCTTAGGACTCATCTCATGGAAAGGGACTTATGAAGTTGCTCAAAAGATACAAGACTTTTTACCATTAACTTCAATGTCTAATCTCATAAAACAACCATTTCAACGTATTGCGATGACAAAATTTCCATCAAATACGGACATAAGTTATGATTATGCAGTTTACTTTGACAACATCTTAATTGTCATTTTATGGACGATAATTTTTATATTTTTATCCTATAAATTATTAAAAAAGAGAGATTTGTAGTATATTTAACAACCCCTAATTTATCATTGTTTTTTGTTACAAAACAAGAAACTTAAGCTAATTATTTTTGATGAAATATGTTGTAATACTTGTTTTACTAATAACATCATTTTATGGTTTCTCTCAAAGCGAAGCATCCCACTGGTATTTTGGGAATGGTGCAGGCTTAATATTTGACACAAATACAGGTACCGTTTCCCCTACTAATGCAGCTGACTCTACTATAAACACTAACGAAGGCTGTTCTTCCATTTCTGATTCTAACGGCAATTTATTATTATACACAGATGGTCGGAATGTATGGGATAAAAATCATCAAATAATGCCGAGTGCCGATTATAATGCTGGAAATGGATTGCTTGGAGACCCTTCAAGTACTTCTTCTGGATTGATTGTTCCACGCCCGGGAAACCCTAATCACTATTATATTTTTACAGTCGATGAGCCACATCACAACAATGCATGGGCTTATCCAAATCAAGGACCAGCAGATGTTAATGGAAATGCGATTTCTGAATATGATGACCCTGGTGGTGGAAGCGTTCCAAACAGTGATGACGGATTTAATAACGGCCTCAACTATTCGTTGGTCGATTTGACTCTAAATAATGGTAACGGAGATATTGTATCCTCCGAAAAAAACATACATCTGTTAACCTATGACCCAAATAACCAGAATCAAACGAGTTTTAAATGTGCTGAAAAAATTACAGCTGTAGAGCATAATGATGGACAATCTTATTGGGTTTTAAGTCATTTTATGGACGTCTTTTATGCCTTTCGTGGGGATACAAACGGAGTAAATACAACTCCTATCTCTACTCAAATATCTCCTCTAATTTCTACAAATGGGTACCGAAGGAACTCAATCGGATATTTAAAAGCCTCTCCTGACGGCACCAAACTTGCAATCTGTCATAACGAACAAGCAACGACTCAAGGGCAAAGCACAAACAGTACAACTGGAAGCTTTTGGCTTTACGACTTTGATGATGCTACAGGAACAGTCAGTAACCCTGTAAACCTCGATAGTAATTCTGGATTTTATGGAACGGCTTTTTCAACAAATTCAAGTAAACTATATGCAAGTGCTGGAAATAATGTCTATCAATTTGATTTAAATGCATCGGATATTGCAGGGTCTAAAATAGCTGTCAAACAAGGGGGATCTTCAATTTTTGCGCTTCAACTTGCTCCCGATGGAAAGATATATGGAGCTGTATACTCCAACAGTTCATTTCTAGATGTCATCAATGACCCAGATGAATTAGGCTCATTATCTAACTATGTAGCAGGAGGACAACCTTTGGCTGTTGGAACAAACGTGCGTTTAGGGTTACCTCCATTTATACAATCTTTTTTCTTAGCTAAAATTGAAGCCGATAATTTATGTTTAGGAAATACAACCCATTTTTCGATTGACAGCAATGAAAATTATGATAGTATTCAATGGGATTTTGGAGATTTTAGTGCAACGCTTACGACCGATTCTCCAACACATATTTATGCAAATACAGGAGTTTTTACAGTTTTAGCAACTATTACATTAGGAACGGTAGTTAATACTTTTTCAAAAACAATAGAAATCTTCAAAATTCCAACAGCATTTAGCGCTAGTGATATTTTAGAGTGTGACGATAATAACGATGGTGTAATCGCTTTAAACCTCAACCAAATCTCTGATTTCGAAATATTGAATGGGCAACTCCCTTCTAACCATACCATTAAATATTATGAGTCCCAAATAAATGCGGATACAGATACAGATGCGCTAGTCATGCCATATCAAAACATCAGCAATCCACAAACCCTTTTTGCTCGAATTGAAAACAGCTCAAATCAAGCCTGCTTTGATACCACCCCATTGTTGTTAACAGTCTTTAATACTCCAACAGCGAACAACGTTACGAACAACGAAGTGTGTGATGATTTAGTTGATGGAAACGGAACGAATGGTCAAAAAATAACGAATCTCAAACTTTTTGATACTGATGTATTAGGATCTCAAGATTCTTTAAAGTTTAGTGTGAGCTATTATCGATCACAAACTGATGCCAATACAAAAACAAATCCACATCCCAATTTATACTATAATGTTGTTCCTAATACAGAAGAAATATTTGTTAGAATTGAAACTATATTAAATGAAAATTGTTTTAAAACCACTTCATTTAACCTGATTATAAACCCATTACCAAATACAATAGACACCTCTTTAGTACAGTGCGATGAGGATGGAACATATGATGGTTTGACCGTTTTTAATCTCACAGAAATAAACGCCACACTTATTAATACCGATCCCAACAGGGCTACAAAATTCTACACAAGCTTAACTGCAGCTCAGAACTCAATAAATGAAATTAATGGGACAGCGTTTAACAATACATCAAATCCACAAACGGTATATGTTCAAATTATAAATACAGTCACAAATTGCTTTGATATTGCAGAACTAACTTTGACAGTTAATATCACAAGAGGGACGGATACAAGATTAAGTTCTTGCGATTCGGATGGCACTGAGGATGGTTTTTTTGAATTCAACTTAAGAGACGCTGATGCTGCAGTACTTACTGGGTTGCCTTTGTCCTATACGCTCGATTATTACGAAACCTACCAAGAGGCACTTTTAGAATTCAATCCATTAGGAAGTAATTACACCAATACCACTGCTTATAATCAGACTCTTTTCGCTCGAATTGAAAATGGTAACGACTGCTTCGGAATCAATCAAATTGAACTGGTGGTATTTAAACTTCCTCCGTTAGTTGTTGAAGATGAACGCATCTATTGCCTAAATACATTTCCTGATTTTATTATATTAGATAGTGGTATTATTAATGCACTTCCAAATTCATTTACTTACAATTGGTCAACTGCTGCTACCACCCCACAAATTCAAGTCAATACAATAGGGACTTACTCGGTAACTGTAACAAACTCTAATGGCTGCTCAAAACTAAGAACCATCACTGTGGGACCTTCCAATACTGCAACTATTGATTCCATAGATATTTTAGATGCTGTTGAAGCTAATTCTGTCACTATTTTTGTTTCTGGAGAAGGTGATTACGAATATTCATTGGACACTGAATTCACTGGTTTTCAAGACTCAAATACTTTTATTGGAGTTGTGCCAGGGCTTCATACGGTATATGTTAGAGACAAAAAAGACTGTGGGACAGTCAAAAAAAACATATCTGTGATTGGTTTTCCTAATTTTTTCACGCCTAAGGGAGATGGATTTAATGATACTTGGCATGTGTTTGGAATCAACACTCCCAACCAAGCAAACAGTGAAGTATATATTTTTGATCGATTCGGAAAACTGCTCATCCAATTAAACCCTTCGGGTGCAGGTTGGGATGGTACATATAATGGGTTGGCCATGCCAACTTCAGATTATTGGTTTTTCGTCAAGCTTGAAGATGGACGCTTATTTAAGGGACATTTTAGCCTAAAGATCTAAATTGTTTTTTATAATCAATAAGTCAATAATTAAAAGAGAACCCTAACAATTCAATCCGTATCTTTGCATTGTTATTCATGAAAAAATTTAACCAATTTATTTTTTTATTAGTTTCAGTCACTGCTTTGAGTCAAAACGTAGAAGTCAGTAGTTCTGCTTATACCCCTCAAGAATTGATTGAAAATGTACTAATTAACAGCTCTTGTGTTGAAAATTTAGTAGTCACAAATGTTGTTGGTGGTGATTTTAACGCTACCGACAAAAGCTATGGCTATTTTAACGCCAACGGCAGCAGTTTTCCTTTAGACAGTGGCGTTGTTTTGAGTACTGGAAAACTGAGTAATGTAGGCGGACCAAATGATTCTTTGAGTGACGATGATGCTTCTAACTGGGGAGGAGACCCTGACTTAGAAATGATCCTAAATGAAAGTAATACACTCAATGCAACTATTATAGAATTTAACTTTTCAGCGAGTGCAAGCCAAATTAGTTTCAACTATGTATTTGCGTCTGAAGAATATCAAGAAAATAATTCTAGTACCTGTCAATATTCAGATTTATTTGGGTTTTTGATTCGTAAAGACACCGATGTAGATTACACGAATATTGCTCTGGTTCCAACAACTGAAACCCCTGTAAAGGTAACAACTGTTCATTCTGGTGTACCAGGCGAATGTGACCCCATTAATGAAGCCTATTTTGGCAGTTGGAATTCAAATTCAGCACCTATTAATTTTAATGGACAAACAGCGGTTCTTACTGCGACTGCAAATATCATCCCAAACGAAATTTACCATGTCAAACTAGTTATTGCTGATGAACAAAACTTCCGTTATGATTCCGCTGTATTTTTAGAAGCCAGCAGTTTTAAACTGGGGACTGACTTAGGAATAGACCGTTTAATAGCAACTAACAATTCATTGTGTGGCGATGAAACTACATCCTTAAGTGCACTTCAAAATAACGTTCTGTCTTACCAATGGTTTAAAAATAACATCCCACTTTCTGGAAACACAGCATCTACTTTTGAAGTTGAATCGGAAGGGCTCTACTCTGTTGAAGTTGTTTTAGATAACGGCTGTATAAGCTATGGCTCCATTCAAATCGAATACAGCCCACTCCCTATTGCTTTTGACACTTCTTTAGTGCAATGTGATGACGATGGATTATTTGATGGCTTCACAACTTTTAACCTTACAGAAATAAACGAAACGCTTATAAACAACATCCCCAACAGAGATACAAAATTTTATACATCTTTAACAGCGGCACAAAACTCAACAGACGAGATAAATGGTTCTGGTTTTAACAACACAACAAACCCTCAAACTGTGTATGTACAACTTATAGACACCAACACTAACTGCTTTGATATTGCAGCATTAACATTAAGTGTAAGCACCACCACAGGAACAGATACAGTTTTAAAATCTTGCGATTCGGATGGCAACGAAGATGGCTTTTTTAATTTCACTTTAAGTGATGCCGATGCCGATGTGCTTTCTGACCTCCCAGCAATTTTTACGCTAAGTTATTACGAAACCTACCAAGAGGCACTTTTAGAAATCAACCCGCTCCCTGCTAACTACACCAACACTTCTGCTTATAGTCAAATCCTATTTGCACGTATTGAAAATGGAAACGATTGCCATGGTATCAATCAAGTTGAATTGGAGGTTAAGGATTTACCTCAGTTAGTCACAGAACAGCAACAGCAATATTGTCTTAACTCATTTCCTAGTACAATAAGCTTAGAAGGTGGCATCATCGGTGGGCTTCCAAATTCATTTTCTTACGATTGGTCAACAGGAGAAACTACACCTCAAATTGAAATCAACACCCCTGGAGTTTACACAGTCAGTGTTAGTAATTCAGATGGTTGCTCAAAGCTAAGAACTATCACAGTGATTCCTTCAAATATTGCCACTTTTGATTCTATTGCTATTGTGGATGGAGTCGAAAACAATACAGTGACTATTTTTGTTTCTGGAGAGGGGAATTACGAATATGCTTTGGATAGTGAGTTTTCTAACTTTCAAGATTCGAATCTATTTATTGGAGTGAAACCTGGGTTTCACACAGTATATGTGAGGGACAAAAACGACTGTGGAACAATCCAAAAAAACATTGCTGTGATTGGTTTTCCAAAGTTTTTCACGCCTAATGGTGATGGATATAATGACACCTGGCATGTGTACGGAATTAATACACCAAACCAAGTAAACAGTGAAGTGTATATTTTTGACCGATTTGGAAAACTGATTATCAAATTAAACCCTTTGGGTGCTGGGTGGGATGGTACCTACAATGGAGATAACACTCCTTCTTCGGATTATTGGTTTTATACTAAACTTCAAAACAATAAGATATTTCGAGGGCATTTTTCGTTAAGACGGTAATTTTAAAGTGCCCAAAAATTGATATCTTTGAGAAGCCTAAAATTTATGAAACAAAAACTCAATATTAATTTTTTTTTGATCAGCATCTTGTTATTTAACACATTGCAGGCGCAAGACATTTCATTGTTTAACCAATTAAACGGTCATTTAGACTATACCGCAATTGGGAACACTCTTAATACGTCCGAAAACAACAGTGCTGTAGATTGTGTTATAAACACGGCTTCTTCAGCATCCTTAAATTTATCCTCTACACAAACCATCGAAGCTGCTTATCTTTATTGGGCGGGATCAGGGTCAGGTGATTTCAATGTGACTCTGAATACCACCGAAATTACACCCTCACGAACCTTCGCCTATACCTTGGATTCTTCAAGACAATTTTTTGCAGCTTTTGCAGATGTAACTTCTTTAATTCAAACAGAAAGGAACGGCCTCTATACGCTTAGCAATTTAGAACAAATAGAAATTTCATCGGCCTACTGTTCAACAGGAACAAATTTTGCTGGTTGGGCAATTACAATCATTTACTCAGACCCAGCGCTTCCGCTCAATCAGTTGAATGTCTATGATGGTTTAGAAAGTGTTCCTGATAACATCACCATTGAGCTAAACAACCTTAATGTTATGGACACTAATGGAGCTAAAATTGGATTTGTAGCTTGGGAAGGCGATGCAGGATTGGCTGTCAATGAAGTATTACAAATGAACGGAATTACACTAAGTAATCCTCCTCTTAATCCCGCAAATAATGCCTTTAATGGTACCAATAGTTTTACGAACGATTCCAATTTATTCAATATGGATATCGATTTTTATCCCATAGAAAATACCATTAATGTGGGAGACACAACAGCTACTATACAATTAAGTTCTGGGCAAGATTTAGTGATGGTAAATAACATCATTACTGTATTAAACAGTCAATTACCCGATGCAACTGTCGCTGTTGACACTATTGATCAACGCTGTAATTCTCGTCAATTAACCCTTGAATATACTATAGGAAATCTAAATTCCACACAGTTACTTCCTGCTAATACGCCCATTGCATTTTATGCCGATTCAAATCTGGTTGCACAAGCGCAAACTACAAACGACATTGCCATCAATAGTACCGAATCCAATGTGATTAGTTTTACGATAGCCCCTTCAAATTCAAATACCATTAACCTTACAATTGTAGTCGATGATACTGGCACAGGAAATGGCATCATCACAGAAATTAATGAAATAAACAATACGGCTAACACTTTAATTGATTTTTTAGAATCTTCTGCGCCTACCTCTTTAAGTCCTTTAACCGGTTGTAACTTTGGAAATAACGAAGCTGTTTTTAATTTACTCACTGCTTTAAATGAAATTGACCCTTCTTTCGATTTAGAGACCGCTGTTTTTTACCAATCTTTAGACGTTTTGATTAATGACCTTGGGGCTTTGATCGATCCCTCACAATACATCAATTCGAATAATATTACAACAATATATTTCAAATTAGATGCAGAACCCTGTTATGAGATTTTTTCAGTAGATTTAGAGGTAAATGACTGTAACCCCACCATCCCTCAGGGTTTTTCACCCAATGAAGATGGTTACAATGATTGGTTTAATATAGATGGGCTCTATGATGTATTTTTACAGCATGAACTCTTAATATTTAATCGATTTGGAACTCTCATTTTCAAAGGAGATAATGATCTTAAATGGGATGGAAAAGCAAATTACGGTCCATTAAGGGGAGACAGCCTTCTTCCTGTTGGAACCTATTTTTATGTATTGCATTTGAACGTTCCTAATTTAAAACCCCGATCTGGGTGGGTTTATATGAATTATTAACTTGTTTTTAAAAAGATTTTTAGACTCTCTTTGCACTAGCGCTTTCTTTGCATTAGCTTTGCAAGTATGCAATTTAAGCTTACATCTGATTTCAAACCCACTGGAGACCAACCTGCAGCAATAAAGCAATTAGTTTCAGGAATTGAGTCCGAAGAAAAATACCAAACCCTGTTAGGGGTTACTGGGTCTGGGAAAACATTTACAGTTGCCAATATCATTCAAGAAGTTCAGCGTCCGACACTCGTGTTAGCCCATAACAAAACTCTTGCCGCACAACTGTATTCAGAATTCAAACAGTTTTTTCCTGAAAATGCTGTAGAATATTTTGTATCCTATTATGATTATTACCAGCCCGAAGCTTATATTCCTGTTTCTGGGACCTATATAGAAAAAGATTTATCCATTAACGAAGAGATTGAAAAGCTGCGTTTAAGCACCACTTCTTCCCTACTATCGGGTCGAAGAGATGTGATTGTCATTGCTTCTGTTTCCTGCTTATATGGAATTGGAAATCCTGTTGAATTTCAGAAAAATGTCATCAGTCTAAAAACCAATGAAGTCATTTCGAGAACGGCACTACTACATAAGCTCGTGCAAAGTTTATATTCTAGAACCGAAGGGGAGTTTAACCATGGTAATTTTAGAATTAAAGGCGATACCGTGGATGTATTTCCAAGTTATGCCGATTATGGATTCAGAATTCACTTTTTTGGAGATGAAATAGAAGCCATTGAAGCCTTTGATGTCAATAACAATAAAGTCATCGAAGTATATGAAGGCATCACGATTTATCCTGCGAATATGTTTGTTACTTCGCCTGATATTTTACAAAATGCCATCAAAGACATTCAAGATGATTTAGTCAAACAACACGACTATTTCAAAGACATTGGAAAACACCTCGAAGCGAAACGATTGAAAGAACGCACAGAATTTGATTTAGAAATGATTCGAGAATTGGGCTATTGTTCAGGAATTGAAAACTATTCACGCTACTTGGATGGTCGAGCACCAGGAACACGACCCTTTTGTTTATTAGATTATTTTCCGAGTGATTCACTCATGGTGATTGATGAAAGTCACGTGACTATATCTCAAGTTCATGCGATGTATGGTGGCGATCGCAGTCGAAAAGAAAACTTAGTAGAATACGGATTTCGTTTGCCGGCAGCAATGGACAATCGCCCCTTAAAATTTGAAGAATTTGAAAGCCTTCAAAATCAAGTATTATATGTCAGTGCCACTCCAGCAGATTATGAATTAGAAAAATCAGACGGTGTTTTTGTAGAACAAGTGATACGTCCAACGGGGCTATTAGACCCTATTATAGAAGTGCGGCCGAGTCTCAATCAAATTGACGATTTGATTGAAGAAATTCAACAACGCGTCGAAAAAGACGAACGAACATTGGTCACTACTTTAACCAAACGAATGGCAGAAGAATTGACCAAATATCTGGCACGTATTCAAATTCGCTGTCGCTATATCCATAGTGATGTGGATACCTTGGAACGGGTTGAAATTATGCAAGATTTACGTAAAGGGATATTTGATGTGCTTGTAGGTGTCAACTTATTAAGAGAAGGTTTGGACCTTCCAGAAGTCTCACTAGTAGTGATTTTAGATGCCGATAAAGAAGGGTTCTTACGTTCGGCACGTTCACTCACGCAGACCGTAGGGCGTGCGGCGAGACATCTTAACGGACGTGCTATTATGTATGCAGACAAAATTACCAAAAGCATGCAAAAAACCATCGATGAAACGGAGTACCGTCGGGAAAAACAAATTGCCTACAATACCAAACACAAACTCGTACCTAAAGCACTTAATAAAAGTTTAAACAATGCACTGACTAAGAACTCGGTGAGTAGTTATTATTATGAACAGGAGGCGCTCAAAGCGGCGGAACCGGAAAATGCATACTTGGCAGCTCCTGAATTAGAACAAAAAATCAGAGACACCCGAAAGCTCATGGAGTCTGCAGCAAAAGATTTGGATTTCTTACATGCTGCACAGTTTAGAGATCAAATTAAAGACTACCAAAAAAAGTTGGAAGCGTTGAAAACTTAACAATCTAACATGGTAAGCAGATATTATTTCTTGCTAAAACACAATTTAATAATTCTTAAAAAATAATTCCTTTTCTTATTTAAGAATTAGTTTTTTTGTGGCTAAACCATATTTATTTTTCATGCTTATAAAATAGATACCGCTTGTTAAATCACTGAGGTCAAAATCGTGATTAATTAATTCTTCTTTAGTGTTAAAATGAAGCGATTTCACTTGTTTACCTTCAATGGTTAAAACTCTAACTTTTGTTTCCGCATCTTGAATAGATGATTGAATAGAAAACTTCCCATTGGTTGGATTTGGATAGATTGATAAATCATACGTTTCACTATTCTCAAAACTATTAACCCCAAGAGGCACACTAAAAATTAATGGTTCATCACTCTTGCTAATAACGTGAACATCTACCTTATAGTAAGGGTTAAATATATTATCACAATCATTACAACCAGAAATCGTTGCTTCATCACAATCAGAATTATTTGGATGACACAAATCTACATAGTCTGGGTGAAATCGATAATCCAAATCAAAAGAAGATCCTATATAAGCAGAAAGGTCATATATATCGGGACGCGCTATTGAACCTGGACACCAGCCGGCTCTATTAAATTCCCAAGTTCCTTGTTGAGCTGTACAACTGTCTGGGTTTGGATCACAAGTATTCCATAAATTTTGTATGAACGCTTGTTCATTATTAATATCTAAATAATGGGTCGCCTGAAAAAATTCAGCGGCATTTAAAGTATTAGTAGAACCCCAATTATGACCCGTTGTAGATACTGATAAATACGATTCTTGGATCCCATTAGGAACAGCTATATTATTAGTTTCAACTGGTTGTAAGTTTGAAGGATCTCCAAAATCATAATCATTATCCCAAATTTCCGTAACAGAAGAATAGTCATAATTTGGTATCCCTTGAATATACTCAAAATCTAGAGACAATTGCCAACCACCTGATCCCCATGTATCAATAAATACTCTAAATTCAACTTCTCCCTGTAACAGCGAATTATAATTAGTGAGGTCGGTAACATGATTGCAACCAATTCCATAAGGAGTAACATACCTTATAATCTGAATCCAATTTCCATTAGGTGCCTTAATTTCAATGTGTGATAATCGATCCCAGTCATCACATCCTCCATCAATTTCTGGACATTCCACTGTCAGAGTTGCATTTATTGTGTCAAAAGCCCCCACAGACTGCGGCAAAGTATAAGTTCCGTAATGCCATTTACTATCAGCATCCCCTGTATATTCAATAATGACACCGTTTAAAGTCTCTACATTGATTGACGAAGAGTTTTGTACTACTACTATGGTTCTAGAAATGGTCGTTGTGCCACCAGTATTGGTTGTTGCACTAATTTGAATATCATGGGATCCATAATCAGAAGGTGTCCACAAAAAATAATAAAACCCTGTTTCTTCAACTGCTGTAAACACATCTGAATCGATACCCAAAGTAACAGAAGCAATCGTGTCTGGTTCCTCTACAGATGCATTCATATAAATTACATACGGTTTCAAGGATGGCATTTCCAAATTGTAATCTTCTGTTAATTGCGTTGTTAAGTCCGGAGCTGTTTGACTGAAGCAAAAAGAAGTTACTAGCAGTAAAACGAAATGTAATTTATGCATGAGATAAAAATTAAATTAACGCAAATTTATTTTATTAAGAACTCTTATACATTGATCTGAATCAAGAAATTCAAATTATTTTTCTTTGGTTATTTATTAATTATAATTTAAAAATATACTCGTTTCAATAGCCTTAAATACTATCAACTCAAAAAAGAATGCTTTAAATTAAAAAAAGTAAAGCTAAAATAACCTCGGCTTTTCATTTCTTTTTTTATACTTTTAAATAAATAGAGTAAACTACTTAATTATAGATAATGAAAAAAGCATTGGTAATTTCTGGAGGAGGAAGCAAAGGAGCATTTGCTGGTGGAGTTGCGCAATATTTAATGAAAAATGAAGGTAAAGAATATGATTTATTCTTAGGCACTTCTACAGGTAGCTTGATGGTTTCACATTTGGCTTTAGGCATGTTAGATGAACTGAAAAAACTCTACACAAATGTAAACCAGAAAAGTATCTTTAGTAATAACCCTTTTAAAATTAAAAAAATTGATGGTGAAAAAGTGGTTAGTATTCGGCATTTAAACACCCTTTGGAATTTTTTAAATGGAAGAAAAACGTTTGGTGAAAGCAAAAATTTAAGACGTTTAATTAAGAGGAATATTACCGAGGAGATATACACTAGAGTTAGGGCCGAAAACAAAGAAGTGGTAGTTACTCTTTCTAATTTAACTACCAATCAAGTTGAATATAAATCAATTCAAGAATGTTCTTATGATGATTTTTGCGATTGGATTTGGGGCTCTTGCAACTACATACCATTTATGAGTTTGTTAGAGAAAAATCATTATCAATATGCCGATGGTGGTTTTGGGTCTTTAGTACCAATTAGAGAAGCAATTTTACGTGGAGCTACAGAAATTGATGCTATTATTTTAGAAACAGAGGTGACTCAATTTAATAAATTGCCAGCCAAAAATCCGTTTTCTTTACTATTTGATGTGTTTGATTTTATGCTTACACACGTAGAAAAACATAATATAACCATTGGCAAACTCGCCGCAAACAATAAAAATGTAAAACTTAATTTATATTATACTCCAACCGTTTTAACCACAAACTCTTTAGTTTTTGATGAAAAATTGATGCGTAAATGGTGGAAATCTGGTTTTAATTATGCGAAGTCTAAACAAGAAGAAATTATGAGTGAATTTAGACCCGATGTGTTAACAGATAAAGAAATAGAAGGAACTATATAAACAGTTGTTAAGCTAACGAGTTGTTTGGAAATGTGGAACGTCATTACTGATATAATTCATAAAAAAAATCCAGAGCAAATGCTCTGGATTTTAATGGTATAAATGAAACCCGATTAAGGCTCTTTAATGTTTATTTACGCTAAAACAGCTTGAACTTTATCTGCTGCTTCTTGAAATTCAACAGCACTTTGAACATCCAATCCAGAATTGTCAATTAATTCCTTAGCGATGTCAGCATTCGTTCCTTGTAAACGTACAATGATAGGCACAGTAATAGTCCCCATGTTTTTGTAAGCATCAATCACGCCTTGAGCGACACGATCACAACGTACAATTCCACCAAAAATGTTGATTAAAATTGCTTTGACTTCTGGGTCTTTTAGAATAATTTGAAAAGCAGCTTCAACACGTGCTGCATCTGCCGTACCACCAACATCTAAAAAGTTAGCTGGCTCTCCCCCTGCTTGTTTAATCAAATCCATGGTTGCCATTGCTAAACCTGCTCCGTTGACCATACAGCCAACATTTCCATCTAAATCTACATAGTTAAGACCGAGAGCTCCTGCTTCTACTTCAATAGGATTTTCTTCACGAATATCTCTTAATTCTAAATAATCTTTATGTCTGAATAACGCATTGTCGTCAATGGTTACTTTTGCATCAACCGCTAATATTTTATTGTCACTTGTTTTTAAAACTGGATTGATTTCAAATAATGACGCATCAGATTTGTCATATGCCGTGTACAAGGCGGTTACAAATTTAGTCATGTCCTTGAAAGCAGCACCTGATAACCCTAGGTTAAAAGCCACACGACGTGCTTGGAATGGTAACATTCCTGTTGCAGGATCGATTTCTTCAGTGAATATTAAATATGGTGTTTCTTCAGCAACGGTTTCGATATCCATTCCACCTTCCGTAGAATACATAATCATGTTTCTTCCTGAAGTTCTGTTCAAAAGAACAGAAATATAGAATTCACTGGTTTCGGTTTCTCCAGGATAATATACATCTTCAGCAACTAAAACCTGGTGTACTTTCTTTCCTTCAGCAGAAGTTTGTGGTGTGATGAGTTGCATGCCAATAATTTGATCTGCAATCGATTCTACTTCACCAAGATTCTTAGCAAGTTTAACCCCACCTCCTTTTCCACGACCACCTGCGTGTACTTGTGCTTTTAAAACATGCCAACCTGTGCCTGTTTCTTCAGTGAGCTTTTTGGCAGCAGCAACCGCTTCTTGAGGCGTGTTAACAACAATTCCTTTTTGGATTTTTACGCCAAAAGTGCTTAATATTTCTTTTCCTTGGTATTCGTGTAAATTCATCTTTTAATAGATTTATTTTTTATTTTTCTCTTAAGAGTAAATATTTAAAACTTTAGAGCCCAAAAGTAATTAACCTAATGCGTTTTACCAATAATTTTTATAATTGATTTTAGGGATAATTCGATTTATAATTTCTATTAATATTTTAACCCTTTTATGACAGAGAATGCTTTGTCAACTAAATGGTCTTCTACGAGGATTGTAAACTCATTTGTGGTAGAAACCACTTCATATAATGTGACATTATCCCAAGCCAAACGCTTGAATATCTGATAGTATAATCCAACTATTTTAGAATTTCCTTCTGGTAAATTGATACTGATGGCTGACAGATTATCTTGTAAACCTAAAAGCGTTTCATTTTTAAAGACCTCAAAAATATTTTCTTTCTCAGAAGTAGAACTCATAATATTACTTTCAAAAATCCCACGCGTAAACGCATAAAATAGTTGTTGATTGGTATTAATTTTTTCTAATACTTTTGAATGACTGTGAATTAATGTTTTGGAGTTTTGAAAGGTAAAATCGCTCAAATTTGAACGTACAGTAATATCTCCTAAGTTTTTAAATACGTCTTTTAAACGAATCGCATTATCAAGGTTCACTGGAGATTCGTAGCGTCGTAATGCCATCATTATGGCACCATCCTTAACGGGTTTGCGTAACATCTCAGAAATAGTGGTATTTAAATCCTTGGCTAACGCAGAAAAATTTATAATCTCACGCGCTAAGGCTTCTTCTAAAAATGGTCTTGAGACTATAATCTCTTGTACACAGGAAGCTATTGTTTTCAAATTGTTTATTATTTAACATTTTGTGTAAAAATAGTATTATTTTTTTATTTTCATGGCACACCAATGAAATAGATTTAGTTTTGAAAGTTGAAAAACAATACATATTTAAAATTAGAACGAATGAATAAAGACGATTTATTACAGATTGCAAACGATTATGGAAGTCCTGTTTATGTTTATGACGCACATAAAATGGAAGCCCAATACAAACGGTTAACAGCAGCCTTTAGTAAAGTCAAACATTTAAAAGTCAATTATGCAGCCAAGGCACTGACTAATATTTCAGTTCTTAAATTAATCAACCACTTAGGAGCAGGATTGGACACGGTATCTATTCAGGAAGTACAATTGGGATTGCATGCAGGATTTGAAGCTAAAAATATTATATATACTCCCAATGGAGTTTCTTTGGAAGAGATTGAAAAAGTTGCAAATCTTGGGGTTCAAATTAATATTGACAACTTATCTATTTTAGAACAGTTTGGTACAAAACACCCAAAAGTACCCGTTTGTATCCGAATTAACCCACACATCATGGCGGGCGGAAATACGAACATTTCGGTAGGTCATATCGATTCAAAGTTTGGTATTTCTATTCACCAAACTCCTTTGTTATTGCGTATTGTTGAAAACACAAATATGACAATTAATGGGATTCACATGCATACAGGGAGTGACATCTTAGATATTGATGTTTTTATACAAGCCAGTGAAATTTTATTTGATGTCGCAAGACAATTTGACACTCTTGAATTTATTGATTTTGGGTCTGGATTTAAAGTGCCTTATAAAGAAAATGACATCGAAACCAATATAGAAGAATTGGGTAAAAAATTAACCCAACGCTTTCAAACCTTTTGTAAAAACTATGGCAAGAATCTGACTTTAGCATTTGAACCTGGTAAATTTCTTGTAAGTGAATCTGGATACTTTCTAGCGAAAGTAAATGCGATTAAACAAACCACCTCAACAGTATTTGCTCAGATAGATTCTGGATTTAACCATCTTATTCGTCCGATGCTTTACGGGGCTCAACAAGATATTATAAACATTTCAAATTCAGAGGGCAAACAACGTTTTTACTCAGTAGTTGGTTATATATGTGAAACAGATACATTTGCGAACAACAGACGCATTAATGAAATTACAGAAGGGGATATTTTAGCATTTAAAAATGCTGGAGCGTATTGTTTTATGATGGCGAGTAATTATAATTCGCGCTACCGCCCTGCTGAAGTTTTATGGTATAATGAAACGGCACATCTGATTCGAAAGCGAGAAGTATTTGAAGATTTGACAAAGAATCAAATTTTGATAGACTTCTAGATGTGAGCACTTTATATACTAAAATAAATTATTAAAAATTTATTAAAAAACGTGAATAAGTTAAATTTAATAGTACATTTGTAGTCTAAAAATTATAAACAAGTGAAAAACGGTACAGTAAAGTTCTTCAATGCATCTAAAGGATTTGGATTCATTACAGAAGATGATTCAAACACAGAGTACTTCGTACACGTAACTGGAATAATCGATGAGATTAACGAAGGTGACGCAGTTGAGTTTGAATTAAAAGAAGGTAGAAAAGGTATGAATGCAGTAAACGTTAGAATCGTCTAACTTTTACTTTTACATTATTTTTTACAGAAGCCTGTCCTAATCGATAGGCTTTTTTGATTTTATTCGATTCCTTCTAAATAAGCTTGAAGATAGGAAAATGCAGAAGTTAGCTGCCCATTTTTAGTCATTCTAGAGCGTTCTAAAATACCATTAGCATCATTATTGAAAAATGCAGGAATGATATCTTTTACAAAAGTGTATCCGAAACCTTCACTAGCATCTTTTGGCAATTCACAGGGTAAATTATCCACTGCCATCACTGCTATGGCATTTGCATTCATATAATCGACCTCAGTTTCTGATTGCGCATCATATCCATAAATAGGATTTTCAATTGTAGAAGGTCGAATCGTACAGGCTACCGGTCCATCAATATCACAACTGATGTCTGCCACAACTTTCAACTTAAATGAGCTCCCTTTTGCTTGTTCACGTGTGAAAAATGCAGGGGCTCCTTTTCCATAAAAATGTCCGGCTACAAATAGATCAGCCACCGAGGTGAAACGCTCAAACGTAGATCGATAGTCTTCTGGATGCTGAAAGAAATCTGATTTCCCTAAAAGTTTCCCATCCATTCGCTCACAATAATCCAAGACGTCTAACTGGACATATACGGCTTCGTTGAAGTCTTTGTTTAAAAAGTCTTCGACGGACACTTGTTTAATTTTTAAATGATCTAAAATTTCTTTAGCCCCCTGCCCTACACGTCCTGAACCCGTTAATATAATTTTAATACTAGGCAATGAAATATTATCAAGTTCTATATTTAAAGCGTGGCGACCCCTGAGTGTTGTTGCTTTTGGCAAATCAAAGGTATGATTCTTTATTCCTAAAGTACGAATGCCATTATAAGCACCTACCACCCCTGCATAATAGCCAAATCCTATCAAACGATGGTTCTTTTGGTCGATCAGTGTTTCATGATCGTAAAGAGTAATATTTTTATCTAAAATCGCACGGAGTAAATCGCGATTGTAAGGTTGTTTTTTGATGGTATGACTAAAAAAGAAATAGCTTTTATTGGGAATAAGGGCTTTAATTGGGACTTCTTTTACACCTATTAACACATCTGCTGTACTGACATCTTTTTTAACCTCTAAACCAGCTTTGATATACTCAGCATCCGAAAAAACACGAATTGGTGAGGATTCAACTATTAATTCTGCCGTTGGAAAATTAGAGAGTAACTTTTGACAGGACGTTGGATCTAATACAACACGTCTGTCTGGCGGAGATTTTCGTTCTTGAATGACAGCAAACTTCATAGGCAGATAAAAAATATTAAAGATTTTTCACGAAAGTAACAGGATTTGAGCGGTTGCACAAGTTTTTTTGTAACTTTGCTCCCCCTCTACGGAGGTACATTATAGCAATGGGGTCGACTGGTATTGACAGCGAGATCTACTGAACTGTAAGCACGTCGTGTGATGATATTGATACACGTAAAAGGCCATATCACCATTTAAACGGCGAGAATAACTACGCTTTAGCTGCTTAATCCGAATTATAGTAGGATTGGCCTAGTCCCGCAAGGCGGGAAAGCTTTATGTCTCCTGAAAGCCTTGGTTCACGGCGTTCAATTTTG
>Ga0209713_10000013_pt1 | contig 138398 bp, 123 predicted proteins | sample ArcOceMetagenome_3_FD_187444 | JGI IMG/M metagenome (GOLD analysis project Ga0209713, IMG submission 187444) | Marine eukaryotic phytoplankton communities from Arctic Ocean - Arctic Ocean- Svalbard ARC20M Metagenome (SPAdes) (version 2) | ecosystem: Environmental > Aquatic > Marine > Oceanic...
TATCAATCGTAATTGATATATATATATATATATATATAGCTCTGTCAACTCCTTGATTTCTTATTAAAAAATTAAAGTAGCAAATGAAAAAAAGATGGTATAGTAAAATTGTGGTGTTGCAATTTCTTAATAGATAATTCTTTTCGATTTGATTGTTTGTTCTTTGAAATTAAATGAATTTTCTCGGAAAATATAATTTAATTCTTTATCTTTACGTATTTGTTATAACTATTATCGTTGATAAAAATGAATATCAGAAAAAAATAAATTCTGGATTAAGTAAATAATAATGATTTTATAATAAATTCTTATCCCAATTAAATTTTAAAAGCGAATAAATAATCATGAATAGAAGTCTTTTCAATAATTAGTATAAAATTAATAAATTAATTTTTATAACAAAAAAATTGACATGAAAATCATCTTATCTTCTATAAATCTAAATTTTATCAACTATAATAAATTGATACTAATTATTTACATATACTGTTGTTACTCGCTTATATATTAAATTTATTATTTTATGACTGTTTTCGTTGATTATATCTTATTACTTTTATTTGCTTTTACATTATCATCAGGGCTATTCCTAACTTTTAAAGGCATTCAACTAATCTAAGTATTAATAAAAATTAAATTACATTGTACAATTTAACAACTACTTCGTTTTAAAAGACAACTCAATTAAAAAAACAAAATCTAAAAATACGTGATTAAGAACACATTTGGGAAATATCTATGAGATTTCTTGTTTCCTTCTTATTTAATAAGATCTTACTCTAATTTTTGAGTTATAAACTTTCATACAGTTTTTGTAAAACCGAAGTTTACCACCACCGAAACTTGTTTTATGAGGTTTACCATTAAATAACACCTCCAGTCAGAAATTCACTAATTATAAATATCAAACGACTTTTCGAGATAGAAAGATAATTTAACAATCAGGAAGACGTGAATCTGATTGGTTGTCGGCGAGTTTTACAACTAGTTTCGAGAACATAATAAAGCTTCAGAGTTCTATAGACCTCAGTATGCACATGGATTGCAACCACATATAATTAGACGAATTTCAATACTTATATGGTAAAAAATCAATTATGTCAGAATTAAAGAATCGCTAAAATTATATGTCATAACAAATTTTTTCAACAATTTTCAATATGTTAATAATTTTAAACAAGTTTTTATAAATTAAAAGAATAGAAATTTTTCAATTTATAAAAACCGCTACGAAATTGGAAATAATCACTTTATCGCCACCCGAACTCCCACAAGTGCTTGATTATCGAAGCTAGATTTGTTGTATCTTAAATACCGGCTCAAAAAAGAATTAAATTATATTTTCCGAGAAAATTCATTTAATTTCAAAGAACAAACAATCAAATCGAAGAGAAAATTGCTTATTATTTTTATAATTTTAAAGAAGAATCGGACTCCAGAGTGAATTACTCGCATTAAAATTTTTATTAATTTTCTTTAAAATCCATTTCGTCCCCAAACAACCAAAGCAAGTGAAAATGTAAAACTTGCCATTAAACCGGCCCAGCCTAAACTTAGAATGTCCATATAAAATATAGGTATTTATTTATATTACTGCTAACGTAATTATAGCTAATTTCTAAAATTATGATTTTTACAAATTCGGGCTACATATTTTCACGATTCATTATTCCTTTTAGAATTATGAATTCGTATTTTAATCTTTGTAATTTCTATAAATAATCAAGATTAAGAGTTAAATAAATTTTATGTTGTTAAGGAAAATGAATGTTAATTATTTTTTTCAATCTAATTTTTTGACAGAAATGTAATCAAGTTTTTTCATACTAATTCAGCATATATAATAATAAATTAATATCAGAAAGATGAACCAAATCTTATATCATCATGAGCTTAGTCATAACCCTAAGTTTTAGAATTTTATCATTTAATAAAAAATAGTTCACATTCATTACCAGCCTGCTGCCAAGCTCGTTTCTCAAGATCAAACTATGGATTTAATTTTCATTTCAAAAAATTAAAGGAAGGGAAAAATTTGTAAAATAATTTAGAACAAAAATTGAACAGCTCACTAATTTCGACTGACATTATGTGTCGATTCAATAGTCTTTTTCGAAAATTTAACAAGTTATTTAACTCAAAATCAAATTTATAGTATAGAAAATTTTGAAGTATATTAATTCATTCTGATCCCTTTTAAAATAGATATTAAGGTTCGTGTAAGCATGTCGTTTCTAGTTATTAGATCATTTAATTGATCTGTTTCATAAATTTTCTAATATCAATCGCAAATTTTTTTAATCTTCATGTTCTTCAAACGGGTCACGTAAATTTTTTGATGCAGGTCCGAAAGCTGTATAAACTGAATATCCTGAAATACCTAAAAATACACTTGAAACAAAAATAATTAAAATACTAGCCGGTTCTTCCATACAAATCAAAATTTTTATGTATATCTCATTATCTTTGTGTTAAAAAATCGTGAAGATGGGCGAATTAAATTTGTTAATAATAAATTTTTCCACCACCCCATTTTTCAGCTACAATTTTTGGTGAGAGTAGAATATGACCAGCAATCGCAAGTAGATCATCATCTGTCAAGGCGCGCATTTTTGGAAATATATCCGCACTCTTGATACTTGGATGAATCTCAGCAATTGATTCTAAACCGTCATATGTAGTTGGATCTTTCATATAATCAACTAAAGACGAAATACTATCGCGGGGTGGTGTTGCTAATCCTAAAGCTTCAGTATCTAAACCTACATTTGGATTTGTTTTTGTGATACCACCTGTGTGACAGGTACTACAGGAAGATAAAAATAATCGTTTTCCACGTTTAACTTCTTCAAATGTCAAAACAACAGTTCGTCCACTACCATCATATGCTACTGTTCGAGTTGCGTCATCTAATTCAATTGCCTGTGTACTTAGACTAAAACCAAATAAACAAAATACCAAACTAATAATTTTTAGAATATCTTTCATAAAAGTTTTATAATTAAATAAATTTATATTATTTTATATACGAGGAACCAAGAAACATTTTGATCTAATTTTATTTTAGTACCCACCAATAAATAGTGTGTCTGGAAAAAAACGTTGAATTTCAATAATAAAGCCAGCTGTAAATGTTAGCCATAAAGTTAAAAGAACAGGTGCAGTTGATAAGTATGTTTTAAAGTTATCCATAAATCAATTTGGGTAATACTAATTTTTAACGTGGTGAAACTGTAATTTCATTTTTTGAGGCAATGAATTTATTATCAATAAATTCTCGCCATGAAGATATGGGCCAGAGATAACCTGATGACATTATTTTTAATGCAACGGGAACATCAATAATAATTTCTTTTTCGGTTGGGTTTGCCGTTTGACTAACCGTTGATAAGTATTTTCGGCCAGCCCAGCCAATCCAACCTGTAATATAAAGAAACATCACACCCGGAATCATAAACTCAGGTGCGTGCTTAAAGTCACCATCTGTTATTAGGTGAGGCAAACCATCTTTACCACACATCAAACCTGATTTTCCATATTTATCGAAACGTGTTTTTGTTTGTGTAATTTGTTGTTCTAACGCAATTGCTGGTGGGGTACCGGGTTGGTATTTTGAAAGACGACCTTCTAACTTTGTGACACTTGCTTTTAAGCGTTTTTCAAACCCGGGTGATTTATCACAATCTACTAAAACACCGGTCTCAATCGCCTTTGCCTGAGACGGTAAAAATAAATTTAAACTTAACACTACACTAAAGATAAAATTATTAATGAATAATTTCATTTTTTTTGACATTTTAAAATATATTTTAAAATATATAGAATAATTTTTATGAAAGGTGACACGGTTACTATAGATCAAATGATTTTTTCTCATTAATTAAATCTTGTTACATAATCATTCATACTCTATTTTTTGATGCCAAGAACCAGATTCGAACTGGTGTCACGAGGATCTTCAGTCCACTGCTCTACCAACTGAGCTATCTCGGCTATATTAATTGTAATCTATTTAAACTTAATATTCAAGTTTATTATTATTTTTTTCGTATAATAAGTATGGCGGGTGTAGCCAAGTGGTTACGGCAATGGGTTGTGATTCCATCATTCGCGGGTTCAAGTCCCGTCACTCGCCTCAAAATCAGTGAATTTTTATATTATTAATTATTCTACAATTATGGAATAGAGTTTTCGGACTTTAATGAGGTTTTTATTAAAATCTAGATGTTATTTTATAAATAATCTACTTAGATACTTATTTATTCGTATTTATACTATATAAATCTTCTAAAAATCCCTCAACGGAAAAACATCAAATTTTTTTAAGATAGAATATTTGTTCTCTTGTAAAATTAACTCACAGGAACATCAAATTCATTAATCGGTATCCCCCAAAACAAATTAGACCCTTTTCTTCTTAAATCTAAAAAATTTTTTATATTATAAAATAAAACATGTTTCATAAAAAGAAAAAATATTAAGAAGTATTTAAAACACTATAAAAAATAAACTCAAAAATGTAGGATAATTTCAAAATACAAACAATTGTTTGGGTCAACAATTGAATCGATAATAAAATCGGTCTAGATATAAATTTGAGCATAATATTTGCGGGGGTTTTCGTAATTTTAATTTTATGCCCCTATAGAACATAAAAATTGGAATCATTCAAAAAAAAATAAACTATATCTTATCAAACAGAATTATATCTCTAGTTCAGTCATCGAATAAGAAATAAGATGGAATTTACACCCATTGATATATCGATATACATACTTCGATGTAAGCAACGGACGATCGGCGAACAGAAAAGTTTACAGAAGGTTCACGCTCGAGTTGTAACTGACCAAAAAATGCAGAGGCCTATTTAAAATGCATCATCGACCCACGCCGTAAGGCGGGTTGATATCGAAAGCAGTTTGAATCTTGGTTTGATTCAAATACAAACCAGTATGTTTTTCAAGAGGAAAAAACTGGTGAAGAAAACTATCATATACAAGGTCGAGTTCGTTTGAAAAATAAAATACGGACTCGAACGTTCAGAAACTTTCAGAACATTTGAAAGTCAAAATGAATTACGTAAGTACATCACCCACGAGTACGTGCGGAGATTTCAGTTACGTGATGAAAGAAGAAACTAGACTTGGCACAAAAATATATTCTGATAAAGAATATAATTTGGGGGTAGTCAAATTTGACATAGAAAAAATTGCTTTTTTTCCTTGGCAAAGCTGTATAGAATATAATTGGCTTAACTCAGCAGGTCAAACGAACTGTAATGTAAGTAGAAGAAAAATGCTTTTTGTTTACGATAAAAAAGGAGGCAACGGTAAATCCACATACGTGAAGGATTTATGCCGCGTTCAAAGAAGTTGGATGTATACGTTTGATGCCAATTGCCCAGAGCCAGAACGCGATATTAGATTGCGAGGAAGTACTATGTCCTTGATCTTCGCTCAAAACCACGAAATAAAAAAGACTTAATGTCGTTTGAAGCTAATTTCGTAAACCTGCTTGAAAAGCTCCAAAATGGTTTCATAATTGGGACCATGTACGGAAGATAAACCATTGGTTATGAACAACCTCAGGTGGTAGTTTTCATGAATTGGAAACTAACTGAACTTATGTCAAGAGACAGATACCTTTACATTGATCTTAATGAAAAGGAAAATTTATCAGAAATTCAATCTCGATTGAGAGATAAAAACTCTAAATCAGAAGCAATTGTGCCATTTGAGCCAAAATCTCAAATAACAATTTATAGATCCACATAGGAGAAAACAACGTTTTGTCCTGAAGTCTAATTTTTTTCGGACTCGACATTGGACGACGGTCCTATGCCAAAAAAAATTAATGATTAATAAATAGAATATTTTATGATATTTACTTGATAGAGCCCAGTGCGATGTTATTCGTTCGTTCAATTTGGTAATTACAAAAATTATATGGAAGATAATTCTATTGCCTTATTAAAAATTTTTTAGATACACATAAAAATTTAAATTACAAAAAAATATGGTATATAGGAAGAAAGAGCTGCATTTATGAATGCAGGCACTCATCTAAAAGAAATATAAAAAAACCGTCAAAATTGGGAAGACGCACTTAAATTAAACATATTAGTTTATCTAAATGTAAATTGAACAATTTCTAACGCAATAAGTTATTTCAAACGAATGAATCAAAAATTGTGATCGTTAAAACAGAGCAAATTTTAATCATATGTCTTTGTTTAATAATCAATCAAAGAAAACCCAATAAGATGAAAAAATTGTCTGTTTAAGAGATTGACTCATATGTATATATATAAAATTAGCGAATTTCGTAGTGTTACCGAAGTACACTTAAATATCACGTTAAAATAGGTTATATTAGGCTTAATATCTAATGTTTCTAAAGAATTTCATAAAACTTCTCCCAAACTCATATGATTCATTCAATATTAATAGGGTCCCATCTTATTGAGATAAAAATAATTAAATCTCTAATTTTTTTTAAATGAAAATTAAATCAACTATAATGATGTTGTTAGTTTTAAAAAGTTTAAGTATGATTACGGATAATCAAGTTTTCACAGCTTTAGTAGTAGCGTTAATCGCGGGTATTTTAGCAATTCGTTTGGGTATTACCTTATACAGTTAGATCTTATTTGTTAATTTATTTTTTATAAATTAGCAAATAAACGTGTGTGATATATAATAATTAATTAATCAAATCAAAAATGGGCATTAAATCAGCATTCGCAAGTAAAACTCAAGATGGCGAAAAAAGCAAAACAATACCAATTTTTCCTTTTACTGCGATTGTTGGACAAGATGAAATGAAATTAGCTCTTCAATTGAATGTAATTGATCCAAAAATTGGTGGAGTTATTATAATGGGTGACCGAGGAACTGGTAAATCAACAACAATTCGTGCAATTGCTGATTTATTACCAGAAATTACTATTGTTAAGGACGATCCCTTTAATTCTCATATAAGTGATGTCGAATTGATGAGTTCCGATGTTTTAAATTCCATTCAAAACGATATCGAATTAGAAACGGCTTTGATCAATCTACCAATGGTTGATTTACCATTAGGAGCCACAGAAGATAGAGTTTGTGGAACAATTGATATTGAAAAAGCATTAACGGAGGGTATTAAAGCATTTGAACCGGGTCTATTAGCAAAGGCAAATCGTGGTATTTTATATGTGGATGAAGTTAACTTATTAGATGATCATTTAGTTGATATTTTATTAGATTCAGCTGCTTCAGGGTGGAATACAGTTGAACGTGAGGGTATCTCAATTCGCCATCCAGCCCGATTTGTTTTAGTCGGTTCTGGTAATCCTGAAGAAGGTGAATTACGTCCTCAATTACTTGATAGATTTGGTATGCATGCCGAAATTCGTACAGTTCGTGATCCTATTTTACGTGTTCAAATTGTTCAAGAACGAACTTCGTTTGACCGTAACCCAGAGGAATGGCTTAATAAATATGAAATCGTACAAACTGACCTACGACAAAAATTAATTGCTGCTAAAGAAATTTTAACGGAAGTGACAATCGCGTATGAATTACGTGTAAATATTTCGAAAGTTTGTAGTGTATTAAATGTTGATGGTCTTCGGGGTGATATTGTTGTTAATCGTGCTGCAAAAGCATATACAGCATACGATCAACGTAAGGTAGTAACAAAAGATGATATTAATAAAATTATTGTTCTTTGTCTACGTCATCGTCTAAGAAAAGATCCATTAGAATCAATTGATTCTGGAAGTAAGGTACAAACAACCTTCAATGAAATTTTTGAGATGGAGTAATTTATAGGCTTAGTAGGATTCGAACCTACATTAAAAACTTAGAAGGTTTTTGTCCTAATCCCTTAGACGATAAGCCCTCAGGTATTATAGAGTATATTTAAAAAATTAGCAATCCTAATTTTTTTGAATATTAAATTGGGCAGTACTGGATTTGAACCAGTGACCTTCTGCTTGTAAGGCAGACACTCTACCACTGAGTTAACCGCCCGTACATGAATTGTAACATACAAAAAGAATTTTGTTCACGAATAGGAAATAAGACTACTAAAATATTATTATTATTATTATGTCTGGTGGTTCAACCGGAGAACGCCCATTTTCTGATATTATAACAAGTGTTAGATACTGGATTATTCATAGTATCACGATTCCATCGTTATTTATTTCTGGTTGGTTATTTATTGCAACTGGTTTAGCTTATGATGTTTTTGGAACACCAAGACCAAATGAATATTTTTCACAGGATCGCCAACAAGTACCTTTAGTAAATGATCGTTTTAGTGCGCGCCAAGAATTGGAAGATTTAACAAAGGGCTTATAATAACATAGTTTTTAATTCATAATTATTAATTTACAGATATTAAAATGTTTAAAAATTTAAATCAACCGGTTGCATATCCCATTTTTACATTTAGATGGTTAACAATTCATGGTTTAGCAGTTCCTACAGTTTTCTTTTTAGGTGCCATTACATCAATGCAATTTATACAACGATAGGAGTAAAAAATGACAGGTCCAAATCCAAATAAACAACCCGTTGAATTAAACCGTACATCATTATATTGGGGTTTACTTCTGATTTTTGTTCTAGCAGTTTTATTTTCTAGTTATTTTTTCAATTAAAAAAAACAATTTATATTAAGTTATGACAAGTACAGGAAGAATACCGCTTTGGTTAATCGCATTTGTAGGTGGTCTTGCAGCATTAGGAGTATTAAGTCTATTTATTTATGGTGCTTACTCAGGACTTGGCTCATCATTATAAAACTACTTTATTTTTATTTTGAGCTTTGCGATATATAAAATTAACTCAATTATAAAAACGATAAACTAATCCATAATTTATGGCGTTAGATTTAGTCGTTTTGAAATTTTGAAAAAAGAGACTTTATTAGTTAATTGTGATATAATTAGTTTGTTTCAACATGCGGGCGTGGCGGAATTGGTAGACGCGCTAGATTTAGGTTCTAGTAATAGTTTATTGTGAGAGTTCAAGTCTCTCCGCCCGTATTTTATTTTAGTTCTAAAATTATATTTAATATTTCAATTTCAAAATTTATTTGGGCACGATTAGTTCGCCCCCCTATAAAAATTGTGTTATGTTGACGGAGAATCCATATTTGGGAAAATGAAATATAACTAATTAAAATACTTATCATCAATATTCCAAAACCAGTATAAATTAATGGAATTCCAGGATCTACTTTAATTTGTAAACCTGTGATATAAATAAGATCAATTATTTGAAAATTATATAATGAAGTTCTATACGATTCTCCAGTATCAATATATGTGAGAAATTTTCCAAAATTATTATAAATTGCATTTACACCACGTGAATTATCAAATATTATATTTATCCCTTTACTTTTCGGTAACCAGGTAAGCCATATAGTTTTATTCATTTTTTCTGGTGTAAGAGTTGGAATTTGATAGATTTGTAAATTATCTAAACGAATTCGTGTACCCATTATATCCCAATCTGTTTGGTAATAACTTATATTTTTATATTGTAATGGTTTATTTACGGAAATTGTTTTTCGTTTCAATTCATTTCCAGAGCTATCTAAAATTGATAAATCTGTGTAAAATTGATCGATTATATTATTTTGTTTATATGTTATCCAAAAATCATTGACACGGGTTGAAATTGTTGGTAGATAAGTAAATATATTAGTACTAATTAATTTTTGAATTTGAAAATTCTCCGTCTTTGGAATTAATTCTTGTGATTTAAAACCCATAAGTGAACCAATCACAGCACCTAATAAAATTAGAAGTAAACTCAAATGTACAATGATTGGCGCAATTCTACCACTCAAACCTTTATATGCATAAAAAATATTTTTTTGTTGATAAATGAGATAATTTTTTATAATTAATTTATTTAATAAATTTCCAGTTGAAATATTTTGAATTTTACTATTTAGTGGCAATTTATAAAATTGATTTGATTTTCTATAGAAGAATATTTTTTTTGCATTTTTTAAAATTGGTAATTGTTGAATAAATGTACAACACATTAAACTACTCCCAAATATAATTAATAAACCAATGAACCAAGATGTTTTAAAAATATGATTTAAACCAAATTGAATAATTATTTGCCACACTCGAATACTATATATCGTTTGTTGATAGTTAATTTTATAAAATTCAACTGTTTGATCTTGTTCAATTACTGTTCCGAGGATACTTAAACTTGCTATTAGAATTAACAGGATAATCGCAAATTTTAAATTGGCGAGATATTTGATTATATTTATACGTATTTTCATTTTTAAAATAATTATATAAGCTAATAATGATGGATTCTCATATTTATTTTCGAGTGTTGACGAATTACTTAAGTCGTTATTTCCTCCTGGACTACTTTTATGTTCGATGCCATGCGAAAACGGCCAGATAATGCATAATTTTCAAGCAATTCGATTGCTTCACGATTTGTAACTGCTATGGGAACAAGTCTTTGAATAGCGCTAAAAATATCACCTGTTGAAAATTCTCGATTTGCATTAAATGCAAAATACATTGCTTCAATAATTGCTTGTTCAATTTCTGCTCCGGAAAAATTTTTTGCCGCTAAGCTGAGCATGGGAATATTATAGGTCATCCAAGTTTCTGGTCGTAATCTTGATAGATGTACGGTAAAAATTTTGCGACGTTCCTTTTCTAAAGGTAATCCAACAAAAAAAATTTCATCAAATCTTCCTTTTCGAACTAATTCCAATGGTAGTGAATCAAAATTATTCGCTGTAGCAACAACAAATACGGGTAATTCTTTTTCGGATAACCAAGTGATAAATGTACCTAAAACACGACCTGTTGTTCCACTATCCCCAGCACTATTCATTTGGGTAAAAGTTTTATCAATTTCATCAATCCAAAGAATACAAGGTGAGAGTGCTTCAGCCATTTGTATCATTTGACGAACTTTCATTTCTGATTCCCCAACTAAACCACTAAATAAACGACCAAAATCTAAGCGTAATAAAGGTAATTGCCATTCATTTGCAATTGCTTTTGCCATTAATGATTTACCTGTTCCTTGAATCCCCAATAATAATAATCCACGTGGTGCAGGTAAACCATATAATTCCGCTTTTGTAGAGAATGCCCCGAGTCGTTGATATAGCCATTTTTTTAAATTTTCTAGTCCACCAATATCTGTAATTCGAGTACTCGAGGAACAAAATTCTAAAATTTCAGTCTGACGAATTATTTCTTGTTTCTCTTTTAGGATAATATCAACACTGCGTCCGTCTAGAATTTTATTTCGTGCAATAATTTTTGATAAAACTCTTCGAATTCGTTCTAAAGAAAGACCTCGACATGAAGTAATTAAGCTTTGGAAAAGATCATTGTCTATCGTTTGATTTAATGAAACACACAAACGATCTAATTCTTGTCGAATTTCAGATATTCCAGGTAATTGAAATTCGATAATTGGAATAACATCAACTAACTCATCCGGTATTTTTACCTCCGGTGCAATGATAATAATTGTTTTTGGTTGTGTTTTTAATATACGAATTAAATTTCTTAATTTTCTTGAAATTGCAATATCCGTTAAAAAGTTATTAAAATCTTTCAATAAGAAAATTGCTGGCGTATCCGGTGTAGTTTTTTCAATAAATTCCAATGCTTGTAATGGATTTCGTTTTGCAATACCATTACTATTTGGATTATTTAAATATCCGTCTACATAATCCCACGCATAGAAACCACGATTTCCATTTATTTGTATATAGCGACGCAATGTGTATTCTAAACGATCTTCTTCAAATGTTGTTATATATACAAGTGGACATCGCGCTTTTAATAATAAGTTAAATTCTTCAATGAATACCATTATTTTTTAATTTCAAAAGTATAAAGTTTTTACCGTTTTAGTAATATGTAGTTACTATTATACTCATAATTATAGAATTATTAAAAATTCCTTCAATTTCTATAAAAATTAGTGCTTTTTCAAGGTATTTGAAGAATGAAATAAAAAAACTAAATTTTGGAGTTATGAATTAAGAAAAATTATTCACGATTAAGAAATTTACGTGGTTTAACAAAAAAAATGACAGTCTGGCAAAACCTTTCAGCAACATAACAAAAAGCTGAGTCCCTGAATATACGATTCAATTAAAAGAAAAACAAAAGAGAGAATATAATTATGGTATTTCGAACGTCAATTATTAAATTATGTAAAAAAAGCAAAACGAATAAAAGGTTCAACTGGGTTACTAATTTTACAATTAACTGAAATACGATTAGATAATATTAGTTTTCATTTAGGTTTTGCTTCAACAGTCCTGAAAGTCGACAATTAGTAAACCATGATTACTTTTTAGTTAATAATAAACCCTTAGATATCCTAAGTTTACAATGTAAGACTGGTGATTAAATAACAATTGAAAATAAAAACCAAATAAACGTATGGCGTGGACGAATGACTGATCGTTCGAGCCTCATATTCCAACTTTTTTAGAATTTAATAAGGAAAAATTGACTGGTTGGGTAAAATTAATTGTCAGTCGAAATAAGATTGGTTTAAATGTTGATGAATTATTGATAGTTGGGAACTGTTCACGTTAATAATTTCTATATCTATAAATTTTTTCAATTCTGTAGATTCAGTCAGTGTTTTTCTGTCAAATAATAATTCATGATTTTGTGTAATAAATAGTATTTCTAAAGTAATAAAAATTTTAACTAATTATATGATTGAACAGGTTAATTGTACTTATCTCAATTTTATTTGTACGCTACTGCGGTTGTTTTATTAGTTTAAATAAAAGTAATTTATAAGTTTAGGTAAATTGATATCTATTAGGGATAATCTTCTGGATTTGGCATGACTTGATGATTTAATTTATATCAAAAGGATGAATTTAAGATTCTTTCGATCTAATTTTGGAAAGTTTAATATTATTTCGTCTAGAATAAATATTATGAGATGGTTAATTTTTGGGGAAATGTTCTACATACGCCAATTTTTTATTAATAGCGTAATCGATTTAATGACGAGTAAAATTTCGCATGGTATAAAATTGTTACTCCTAGTAAAAAATGATTTAGAATTTATAATTAATTTTACAATACACTCTAAATTTATATAGAATAAATTAGCTATTGCCCAGGAGTCTCTTGTATTTATTATAACGGATACCTTCGGTTTAAGTTGGAGAGTTTTATCATTTGTGAATTGAAGAAAAATGAGTGCATGGTAAAAATGAAGATTAAGAGGCTAAAATCAAAATTCAAAATTTAAATCAATCAAAAGTAATTTTATTTTTTTCACTTTTCTAAAAAAAACCAACACATAATGTATCGTCAAAAACGCAATGCAAAGATTTTTGGATAATATGGAACGATTGTCCATATTTTTTCCTTCGAACTAAAATAGATAAAAGAAGAATCATAAAAATTTGTTTTTGGGTTTTTAGCCACCAGTTTAGATATTTTTAGATTTTATTTTATTTCGATATAATATTTTACTCAAAAAAATGTAAATTACTATCACTAGAAATTTAAAATTATTACTTTTCCCAGTTATAAACTTAGTACAGCGTAGAAATTTGTTGGTTTATAAAAAGTCGAAGTACTTCAATTATTAAGAGTCATCTAAAGTTGATTTGGTTTTGTAAAATTCTGTAAAAACTTACACTTTTTCGAGTATAATGTTATATTGAAATAAAAAACAACAAAATCTAAAAATATGGCATTAAGAACACGCTTAGGTGAAATTTTACGCCCTCTTAATTCAGAATACGGAAAAGTAGCACCCGGTTGGGGTACAACACCAGTCATGGGACTATTTATGGGACTATTTCTTGTTTTCCTTCTAATTATTTTACAAATTTATAACTCTTCGCTAATTATAGAAAACGTTGATGTAGATTGGGCAAGTGTTGGGTCTTAAAAAATATACAACTACAAATTCTGTAGTTGTATATTTCTTACTATGTTAGCGATCGGTTGGATCATTTGTGCCAACAATTGTTAATGCGATTGTGATCGGGATTATCACAATAAAAAGTCCACATGCTAAACTAAATAAAAAACTTGATAATGATGCTGTCATATATTTTGGAAAATAAAGATATTATTAAATTCATAGTTTGTACAATATTATTATAATACATATAAATAATATCGTAAGATTATTTCTTAAATTACTAACACTCTAAAATTGATATTGAAAAACATAAAAAATTTGTTATAATGAATGTAGTGCTAGTGTAGCTCAATTGGTAGAGCAGCTGATTTGTAATCAGCCGGTTGCGAGTTCAAGTCTCTTCACTAGCTATTTTTTGATGTGTTAAGTTATAATAATGAAACATTTTGGTCAATCATATCAATTAACTAAAAGTTCTCAAGATCTTGATTGAACGAATAGATTCGGAGGATATCCATCCAATCGAAATCTCTCACCATAAATGGACATCCAATGACTGAATCGAATTGACAATTCAAACTCTTGACGGTCCCAAATTGAGAGAATCATATGAGAATTCTTCATTGATTATTAATAAACACCTCCGATTTCCGGGAATAGTAGCGAACGATAATGTAATATAATAACAATAAATCGACAACGTGATCAGTTCTCACAGATCTAAGACTCATAAATTTGAGTGCTTATTTTTCTAGTGATGGTAGCTTTATTTAAAAATTTAGTTTTTAATACAGTATACTATTGTATTAAGCTGGATTTTAAAATACTTAGTAACACAAAAATATTACAATACTAACAATTCATTTTAAATAATATAACTGATATTAACTTTAATGTTTGATCTAGTTAATTTTTATTAACCTAGATCAAACATTAAAGTTACGGTTAAAATTATACAAAAAAATAAAATTAACACAATAATAATTGAAAACCATTTTGTATTAGGATTAGCGAATAATTTTCTAACAGGTGAAATTATAATCACCATTAAACCAATTACGCTGCTAATAAAAAATTTGGGGTAACGTAAAACATTTTCCCAAAAATTAACCATATCATAATATTTATTTATTTTACACGACTAAAATCAATCAATAATTTGACGGCGACCAATTGCCGTCCTCAAGGATCAACGCTCGAAATACACAACGACAAGATCCACATTTAACTAGATATTTTATGGGGGTACAATCGCTATGATTTATCTCTTTAAATTATAATTACTCGAAACTTGTATAAGGGCTTTCCAAGCATAAAAAGAACATATAAATAGGAAAATCAATAAAAAGGCTTAAATTTCATCTTTCTGTATATAAATAAATAATAAAGCCATGCCAAATGCTGGAAAGATTATTCCAACAATGGGTACGAATATAGGCGGTAAATACGAACTAATCATAAACTTATAAATTACCTTTATTTAAAGCTAATAAAACAACAACAGCAGGACCCGCTAATAAAATTGTAGTGATAGATAACAATTGCCCAACAACTGTCCAATTCATATAATTCAGTTAAAATTTTTATTACTTTAGAAATAACTATTTATTACACAAAATCATTAATTATAATTTAACAAAAAAACAATGAATGAATCCATAGAATTGAAAAAATTTATAGATATAGAAATTATTTACGTGAATAGTACTCAACTATCAATAATTCATTTACATTTAAACCAATTTCATTTCGACTGACAATTGATTTTACCAAACCCGTCAATTTTTCCTTATTAAATTCTAAAAAAGTTGGAACATTCAGGCTCGAACTATCAGTAATTCGTTCACGCCATACATTTATTTGGTTTTTATTTTCAATTGTTATTGAATCACCAGTCTTGCATTGGAAACTTGGGATATCTACGGGTTTATTGTTAACTAAAAAGTGACCATGGTTTATTAATTGCCGACTTTCAGGTATTGTTGAAGCAAAACCTAAACGAAAAACAATATTATCTAACCGCATTTCACTTAATTGTAAAATTAGTAACCCAGTCGAACCCTTCATTCGTTTTGCTTTTTTTACATAGTTTGATAATTGACGTTCAGAAATACCATAATTATATTTTATCTTTTGTTTTTCTTTTAATCGAATCGCATATTCAGAACTTGCACCTGGTTTTTTATCATGTTGACCGGGAGGCTTTGTACGGACTGTTATTTTTTTTGTTAAACCACGTAATTCTCCTAATCGACGAACAATTCGAATTCTTGGTCCACGGTAACGAGACATTGTATTTTATATGTTAATTTTATCTATATATATTCTAAATGACTAATTCAACGAAGTCAACTAAAATGTAATTCAAATTAATAAAAAAGTTGAATAATAGTAGTTAATAAATGAACAGCATAAACTGATTTTCCAACCTTTATAGGGTTTCGTTAAGAATTTTGATAATTGAAATCTTTTTATTAAATCACTTAACTCTTTTAATCACAAATAATTTTTCTTAACCCCGTAATTTTAAAATTTAGTTTTCTATTCCATTATTCAAATATGTTGAAAAAATATTTGTTTTTACATAAAATATAATAATTTTTAAATAATTTTATACTTTTGAAATTAAAAAATAATGGTATTCATTAAAGAATTTAACTTATTATTAAAAGCCCAATGCTCTTGTATATAATAACTACATTTGAAGAAGATCGTTTAGAATATAGATTGCGTCGCTATATATAAATAAATGGAAATCGTAGTTTCACAATACATTCTGATCGTAATAAATTATGTTCTATAGATCATCCATAAATACTAGCATTTTTGATTTTGCTACATTAAAAAAAATGTCGCAATGGATTGAAATAACAACTAGTAATGGTATTACAAAACCAAATTCATTAAAATTACTAATCACTTTAATTCCAATATATAAGATTATATCTAATAATCGCAATCACTACACTAATACTAATTATCATATATGTCAAAATTTTTTATTAATTATTATTATTTTTACCTAAAATGATAATACATATAAATGTAATTATCTCTTATTTGTTTATTTTTGCAAAAGCGCATTAATTTAGAAACTTATTTCTATCGCTTGAACTTTTTCAAATTGGTTTTTTTAACTAAAAAAACTTGACATAAAAGAATAATAAAAGTTATTCCTAAACAACTAACAGTTATAACTGGTTTTTGAAAAATAATTTCCGTTTTTGTCTGTCCAAAACCATAATATTTGTCACTTGTGACAATTGATCTTACTTAATAGTTTTACCTTCAGAAACGATAAGATTATAATTCTTCGAGTTATTGTATTTTTAACATCGCCACAAGTTCTGCAATTTATTGAAAAAAATACATCGGCTAAGCCCAATTTTCTTATTGAAAAATTTTAATAACTTTTTAACGGGTATTACAATTTTAAGAAAATTAAAAAATTTAATTCGTATATTTTAATATATTAAAAACACAATCAAAAACAAGTAGTATCATTCGCGGTAAAAATACCAGGTGAATTAAATCAAACGATAGACAATGATCTTTTCCAAAGCTTAATTACTTCATGTCGAGGTCTTTACTTAGAACGAATTCGAAGAGTTTTATCAAAAATTATTGCACGAAATAAAATCTTAGTGACAATATTAATATTAACTAAAAGATAATAGACTTCAGCTCACCTATATCAGAGGTCCTCTCTAAATTCCGAGAGAAAATAACAATCTATTAAATATATTAATATGTGACAAATACAATCAAATCACGAACTTACTTTCAGCGATTTTTGATCTTCATTAGATAGATTCCTCTGTTAAACACAAGACTTCATCAAATTAATAAATAATTAAATACAACCAAACCTGTCAACTTTAATCAATTGGACGTAATGATAAAACAGGTTCATTTTCACGGTTAATACCCTTTTCAAATCCTGCAGCTGCCGCACGTGCACGGCCTGAATGCCACCAATGACCCACAATAAAGAAGAAACCTAAGAAAAAGTGTGAACATGTTAACCACGAACGTGGAGAAACATAGTTAACTGAATTAATTTCTGTGGCTACACCACCAACTGAATTTAATGAACCTAGGGGAGCGTGTGTCATATATTCCGCAGCACGACGTTCTTGCCATGGTTGAATATCATTTCGGATTTTATTAATATCAAGACCATTTGGACCACGAAGTGGTTCTACCCACGGAGCTCGTAAATCCCAAAAACGCATTGTCTCGCCACCAAAAATAACTTCCCCACTTGGTGAACGCATTAAATATTTACCTAGTCCTGTGGGACCCTGTGCAGATGCTACATTTGCGCCTAAACGTTGGTCGCGAATTAAGAAAGTAAATGTCTGAGATTGTGAAGCTTCTGGTCCAGTTGGACCGTAAAATTCACTAGGGTATGCAGTATTATTATACCAAGCATAAATAGCTGCAGAAAGACCCATAACAGATACAGCTGCTAAACTATATGATAAATAAGCTTCACCTGACCAAACAAATGCACGACGAGCCCAACCATATGGTTTTGTAGTAACATGGAAGATACCACCAATAATACATAAAATACCAACCCAAATATGGCCGCCTACTAAATCTTCCATGTTATTAATAGACATAATCCACCCATCGCCACCAAATGGTGCTTTCAGAACATACCCAAAAATACGAAGTGGGTTTAATGTCGGATTATTGATAACACGTACATCACCACCACCTGGTGCCCATGTATCATAGATACCACCATATTGAGTGGCTTTAAAAACTAATAAAAAAGATCCAATACCTAATAAAATAAGATGAATACCTAAAATGGTTGTCATCTTATTTTTATCACGCCAATCGTACCCAAAAAATGGGAATGATTCTTCTAATGTATCAGGACCAATAAGCGAATGGAAAATTCCACCGAAACCTAGAACAGCGGATGAAATTAAATGGAGAACACCAACAACAAAAAATGGGAATGTGTTGGTAATTTCACCACCGGGACCAACACCCCAACCTAATGTTGTTAGGTGGGGAATTAAAATACAACCTTGCTCGTAAAGTGGCTTTTCTGGAATATAGTGAGCCACTTCAAATAAACACATCGCACCAGCCCAAAATACCATAACACCCGCGTGAGCAACATGCGCTCCTAATAACTTACCAGAAACATTAATTAAACGGGCATTACCTGACCACCAAGCAAAACCAGTTGATTCAATATCTCGACCTACAATACTATTAAAGCGCGTTTCCACGTGGTAATACCTCCTCTGGGAATATAAAGTTTTCATGTGGCTGATCTTGTGCTGCCATCCATGCACGGATACCTTCATTTAATAAAATATTTTTAGTATAGAAAGTTTCAAATTCTGGATCTTCCGCAGCACGTAATTCTTGTGATACAAAATCGTACGCTCGTAGGTTTAGAGCTAAACCTACAACTCCAACTGCACTTGCCCATAAACCAGCAACAGGAACAAAAAGCATGAAGAAATGTAGCCATCGCTTGTTTGAGAAAGCAACACCGAAAATTTGTGACCAGAAACGATTTGCGGTAACCATAGAATACGTTTCTTCTGATTGTGTCGGTGTAAATGCACGGAATGTATTTGCAGCATCACCATCTTCAAAAAGTGTATTTTCAACTGTTGCACCGTGAATTGCACATAATAATGCTCCGCCTAAAATACCAGCAACACCCATCATATGGAATGGGTTTAATGTCCAATTATGGAAACCTTGTAGGAATAATAAGAATCGGAAAATTGCAGCAACACCAAAACTTGGAGCAAAGAACCAACTGGCTTGACCTAATGGGTATAATAAGAATACCGAAAGGAAAACCGCGATTGGACCTGAAAATGCGATCGCATTGTACGGTCGAATACCTACAAGTCGAGCAATTTCAAATTGACGTAAACAAAAACCGATTAGTCCAAATGCACCATGTAAGGCAATAAATGCCCAGAACCCACCAATTTGAGCCCAACGTGTAAAATCGCCTTGTGCTTCAGGTCCCCATAAAAGTAATAAAGAATGACCCATACTATTTGCTGGTGTTGAGACAGCTGCTGTAAGGAAATTACAACCTTCTAAATACGAACTCGCAAGACCATGTGTATACCATGATGTAACGAATGTTGTTCCAGTAAACCAACCACCAACTGATAGATATGCACAAGGAAATAATAGTAAACCTGACCAACCAACAAAAACAAAACGATCACGTTTTAACCAGTCATCAATTAAATCAAATAAACCGCGTTCTTGACTGCTTCCAACTGCTGCTGTCATAGACAAATGTAAAAATTGCGACAATAAATAATTTTTTACTTCTCTTTTCAACTTAAAAAATAAGAACCATTTGAATTATAATACAATTTAAAAAAAATTGTAATTTTAACACAAATATCTCAAAGGATGAAATAATCTCGATAAATCTAATCGTATCATTCATATTAATGTAAGTTAAAATTAAAAAAAAATGAAAGACTACAACATTTTTTTTAGATGGTATAATGAAATTACTAGAACAATTTTTTTTGACGCTTTATCTACTCGAAAATAAAAAAAATTCATTATTAGAAAATGAAAACTAACAGAATTAATCAAAAATCATTTATAACAGCGGTTCCAAATTTCTTTGAAATACAACTCAATAGTTTCTGTTGGTTTTTAGAATATGGTTTAGGAGAGGAATTAAATAAATTTTCTTCGGTTTTAGATCTTAATAAAAACTTAGAAATTCGAGTTTTTGGAAATGAAAGATTATTACATCATCCAAAGTACAATATGTTTCAATGTAAAAAATATGATATTACTTATTCAATCCGAGTCTATGTCTCAATAGAATTAGTAAATAACATAAATATTACAAATTCACTTACCTATTTTGGTGAGATTCCATTAATGACAGCGAGTGGAACATTTATTATTAACGGATGTGAAAGAATTGTTATTAATCAATTACTTCGTAGTTCGGGAATTTATTATAAACGTGATAGTGCGACCTTAATTTCGAATCGAGGATCATGGATACAATTCGAATATAATCAGAATATTCCCAACGTAATTATGATTCGCTTAAACAAAACTTATTTGCTTGATATTTTTACTTTTTTAGGATTTATAGGTTTAACAGATGAAGAAATTTTTTGCCAAATACAATTTCCTGATCTATTATATACTAACACTCGTTATGATATCAAATCTAATGAGCCAAAGTTCCAGGATATTTTAAAAAAATATACATTCAATTCTTTAAAACGAAATTTACTGCTCGGCCATAAAACAATTAAGGGTACTAATACTATTATCGATAATGAAAGAAAATACGATTCGTGTGATGATCAAAAAATGGAAACATATTTTTCACGTGAGAAAAATTTGTGTGCACTTATATTCGATTTGAATTGTTATAATTTGAATATGGTTGGGCGAATCAATCTAAACCATAAATTAAATTTAACAATTGGGGAATCAATTTGGAATATTACATTAGAAGATATATTTGCAATAATTAATTACTTAATTAATTTAAGATCAGGGTTTGGAGTTATTGATGATATTGATCATCTTAAAAATAAAAGAATTCGTTCCATTGGTGAAATTCTTCAAGCTCAGTTCAGTATAGGACTAATTCGCTTAGAAAAAACAATTAGTGAACGGCTAACAATTTGTAATCCAGCATTGCTAAAAGCTTCTTCATTTATAAATCCAAAATCAATTATTGCGGTAATGAAAGAATTTTTTGGTTCAAGTCAATTATCACAATTTATGGATCAAACGAATCCATTGTCGAGTTTAACACATAAACGTCGAATTAGTGGTTTAGGACCGGGCGGTTTAAATCGTGATCACTTAAGTTTTAATGTTCGTGACATTCACCCAAGTCATTACGGAAGGATTTGTCCAATTGAAACACCAGAAGGTCAAAATGCAGGTTTGATTGCTTCTTTAGCCAGTTATGCACGCGTAAATAATCTCGGTTTTATTGAAACGCCATTTTTTCGTATTAGACATCGGATTATTCAAACACAATCTTTTCCAATTTATTTGACATCAAATGAGGAAAGTTTTATTTATATCGCACCTGCAGATATAAATATTACAAAAACAAATCAAATCAAGCACCAATATATATCTGGACGATATAATTATGAATTTGGAATGATATTATCTAATCAAATTAAATTATCACTTATATCCCCAATTCAAATTGTATCTGTTGCAACTTCTTTAATCCCATTTCTTGAACATAATGATGCTAATCGTGCATTAATGGGTTCAAATATGCAACGTCAAGCGGTTCCTTTACTTTTTCCACAGAAACCTATTATTGGAACAGGTTTAGAAAGCCAAATTGCAATAAATTCTGGTTTGGTAATTTTAAATAAAATTAGTGGAACTGTTAAATTTGTTTCAGCAAAAAAAATTCGGATAAAAACGGATGCAAATGAATTGATTAATTATTACGTTCAAAAATATATTCGTTCAAATCAAGGTACTTCAATTAATCAAAGAGTTATTATTTGGCCTGGTGAAAATGTAAGTTCGGGACAAATTCTTGCAGATGGTCCTTGTACAAATGAAGGAGAATTAGCGCTTGGGCAAAATATTTTAGTTGCTTATATGCCATGGGAAGGTTATAATTATGAAGATGCAATTTTAATTAATGAACGATTAGTCTTTGAAGATATTTTTACTTCTGTTCATATAGAAAAATATGACATTGAGATTCGTCATACAAAAACCGGACTCGAACAAGTTACACGAGATTTACCTAATGTTAATATACGTTTAATAAAACATCTAGACCAATTTGGAATTGTTCAAAAAGGTACGTATGTTAAAACTGGGGATATTTTAGTTGGGAAAGTAACCCCAAAAGGAGATATTGACCAATTACCGGAAGGTAAATTATTGCGAGCAATATTTGGTGAAAAGATACAAAAGGTTTGGGACAGCTCTTTACGAGTCCCCCCCGGAGGTTTTGGACGAGTTATTGATATTCGATTATTTAAGCGTGAAAAGGGTTATGAATTAGCAATAAATGCAATTTCTCTTGTGCGTATATTTATTGCGCAAATTCGTAAAATACAAATTGGTGATAAAATTTCTGGTCGTCATGGGAATAAGGGAATTATTTCTAGAATATTACGTCGCCAAGATATGCCATATCTTCCAGATGGAACCCCGATTGATATTTTATTAAATCCATTAGGGATACCATCCCGAATGAATGTTGGTCAAATTTTAGAAGCATTACTGGGCTTAGCTGGTGATAAACTAAATAAAAGATTTAAAATTTTACCATTTGATGAAATGTATAGTCCAGAAGCTTCAAGGAGTTTAATTAATACAAAACTTATACATGCAGCAAAACTAAAAAATGAACCGTGGTTATTCAATAAAAACACACCAGGACGAATTAGTTTAATCGATGGACGAACAGGGTACAAATTCGATAATTTAGTGCTTGTTGGTAAATCATATATTGTAAAATTAATTCATCAAGTTGATGATAAAATTCATGCGCGATCAACAGGTCCATATTCTTTGATAACACAACAACCTTTAGGTGGTCGCTCACGTCAAGGTGGTCAAAGGTTTGGTGAAATGGAAGTTTGGGCTCTACAAGCATTTGGTTCCGCGTATACCTTACAAGAGATTTTAACTTTAAAATCGGATGATATAGATGGAAGAAATAATCTTTTAACAGCATTAATAAGGGGTAATCAAATTCCAAAACCAAATCTACCAGAATCATTTAAAGTTCTAATTCGAGAATTACATGCAATCGGTTTAGACATTAGTTTATATAAATTTAATCGAAATAAATATGTTGGTACAGAGAAGCAGGAATTAGATTTATTCTTAAATTATGAAAAAAATATTACACGTTATTTATTACCATATAAATCCATAAAAATGAATTAAATTATTAACAACATGATGATAATATCCGATGAAACATTTGACTATATCCAAATTACATTAGCATCACCCCAAAAAATAAAAAATTGGGCGGAAAGAAATATTCTAAATTGCGAAATTAGTTGTGAAATTATTAAACCAGAAACAATTAATTATCGTACATTTAAACCAGAAATGGATGGTCTATTTTGTGAAAGAATTTTTGGCCCTGTTAAAAATTGGGAATGTCATTGTGGAAAATATAAAAGAATTCGCCATAAAGGTCTAATTTGTGAGCGTTGTGGGGTTGAAGTTACGCAATCCGGCGTTAGACGTCATAGGATGGGCTATATAACTCTAATTTATCCAGTTGCACATATTTGGTATCTAAAAGGCTTACCTAGTTATTTAACCTTATTATTGGATGTTAAACGCCGTGATGTAAAACGAGTTATATATTTTAATGACATTAATTTTGATAAATTGGATTTACAACCATTTGAAAATCCCGGACATAAACTTACAAAATTACTAACCAACGAAATGGGTTCCAAATTAATTATTAATTTATTAACCAAAATTAATTTAAAATTACAAATCCAATTAAATCGTTTAGAAATTCTAGTAAATGCAAAGAAAACACGTCGTGAACGATTAATTAAACGAACTCGTATTCTGGAAAATTTTTTATCAACTGGAACAAACCCGATTTGGTTAGTTCTTTTTGTTTTACCAGTTTTACCTCCAGGTCTAAGGCCAATGGTACAATTAGAAGGGGGCCGTTTTGCAACTTCGGACTTAAATGAATTATATCGTCGTGTTATTATACGAAATAATAGATTAAAACGCTTCTTTGAAATTTATGCTCCTGAAATTATTATTCGAAATGAAAAACGAATGCTCCAAGAAGCTGTGGATTCATTAATTGATAACGGGAAACGTGAAAAAAAAGCATTAGGTCTAAATAATCGTCCATTAAAATCGTTATCCGATATCTTGACCGGTAAACAAGGGCGATTTCGACAAAATTTATTAGGAAAACGTGTGGATTATTCGGGGCGATCAGTTATTATCGTTGACCCGTATCTTAAGCTAAATCAATGTGGCTTACCCTATGAAGTTATTGTTGAATTATTTTACCCTTTTATAATTTATGAATTAATTCATGAAGGGTTCACAAGTAATCTAAAATTAGCAAAAAACTTAATTCTTCAAAATAATATTGCAGTACTTATTGTTTTAAAAAAAGTTTTAAATGGTTTTCCGATCCTTTTAAACCGTGCCCCAACATTACATCGTTTAAGTATTCAAGCATTTGAACCAAAAATTATTGAAGGGCGAGCAATCAAATTACATCCATTGGTTTGTCCCTCATTTAATGCTGATTTTGATGGGGATCAAATGGCAATTCATTTGCCCTTATCTATTGAAGCTCAATCGGAGGCATACTTTTTAATGTTAGCACCTAATAATTTTATATCACCAGCAACAGGTGACCCTATTGTTGCACCCAGTCAAGATATTGTTTTGGGATGTCATTATTTGACTATTAATAATAATCATTTCATTCACACAAATTATTATTTCTTAGATTTTGAGGATGTATTGCGGGCTTATGAACAAAATTTAATTAACCTTCATTCATTACTTTGGGTAAAATATGAAGGTGCAGTCCAATTCCATAAAAAATCAATTTTTATTAAAAATTCACAATTAGAAAATAATATAAAAATAGAAATTTATACGAATTATCAGATTCGTCGAAATGAATTAGGTGAAATTTTAAGTACCTATATTCTAACAACTCCGGGAAGAATTCTAATCAATAGATTAATTTCATAACTTATTTAAGTGAATAATTTTTTAATCAATAAATATGACAAAAACATACTGTTTTCAAAATATCTCTTTTAACAAACGTCACCTAACAGAATTAACTGGTCAATATTATATTAAATATGGAATTGCGTGCGCAAGCTGTTTATTAGATAGCTTAAAAGATTTAGGATTTTATTTTGCAACAAAAGCCTCAATTTCGATGGCAATTGAAGATCTAAAGGTTACACCATTCAAAAAAATAAGAATTAAAAAAACGAATCGACAAATTACAATCACAAATTTAAGAAATGTGAAAGGTATAATTAATGAGGTGGAAAGGTTTCAAAAAGTAATTGACATGTGGAATCAAACTAGTGAAGATTTAAAAAAAGAAGTTGTAAACCATTTTAAAACAACCGATAATTTAAATCCAATTTATATGATGGCTTTTTCTGGTGCACGTGGAAATCTATCCCAGGTTCACCAATTAGTTGGTATGCGGGGACTAATGGCTGACCCAAATGGTGAAATTATTGATTTACCAATTGAAGCAAATTTCCGCGAAGGATTAAAAGTGACGGATTATATTATTTCTTCATATGGTGCAAGAAAAGGAATCGTTGATACTGCTTTGCGAACTGCCGATTCAGGCTATTTAACACGTCGATTAGTGGATGTTGCTCAACATGTTATTATTAGAGAAATCACTTGTAGTACAAAAACTGGGATAAAGATTAAAGATTCAGAGTTTCATAGTTCGAAATTAATTGGTCGTATTTTAGTAAAAAATATTACAAATAAGCAAAATAAGATTATTATCCGAAATGATCAGGAAATAACACTACCCGTTATCGATAAAATTAACAAGGAGTCTATACTAGATTTAATTATTCGGTCACCTTTAACTTGTATTTCAAGTCGTTCAGTTTGCCAAAAATGTTATGGTTGGAATCTATCTCAAACAAATTTAGTCGAAATTGGTGAAGCCATAGGTGTTATAGCTGCTCAATCTATTGGTGAACCAGGTACACAATTAACAATGCGGACATTTCATACCGGAGGTGTATTTACAAATGAATCAAAACGTCAAATTCGAAATAAAACAATTGGGAAAATTCTTTTTTCACCATTACTAAAAACACGAATAAATCGAACGATTTATGGAGAGAGAACATTATTAGTTAAGAATATTTCACAAATATACCTAATAAATAATAGGGTAACAAAATTTAAAGTTACTCCTAATATGCTTCTATTTATTAGTAATACAAAAATTGTACAGATGAGTAGTTTGATTGCTGAATTACCAACTTTAAATAACCAATTTATTTCGGCAGAAAAAAATATTAAATCGGATTTATGTGGTGAAATTAAATATGAAAATATTAGGATTAGAGTTTTATTCTACAATTTTGGTATTGTTTCAACAATAAAAGTCAAAAAAGATGGGCTTATTTGGATTATGGTTGGAAATATAGTAACATTACCGAAAAATGCATTAATCAATATTAAAAATAATTCCTATGTATTGAAAAATGAAAATATTTTTTCCTTAAAAATTCGAAGTAAACAGGAAGGACTACTTAAAATAAAAAATAAAACGTATTTAAATAACAAACAATTTCCGAATATTTTGCTTTTGACTTGTCAATTAATTTTTCAATTCACACTAACTTTCGAAAATCAACAATCTAAATTTAAACGTTTATATTTCATTACAAAAAACAGTTTATTATTTCAACTAATTTATTTGACGCAAAATGATTCGTTAAATAACGCACAATTTGCTAAACGCATAACTTATAATTATGGTTTAAAAAATGAGGGAAAAACATTTTTTTCAAATTTACAATTTGTTAGTAAAATATGCAAAAATAATTTACTCCAAAAAATAGGTGGGAAAATATTAGTATTGCCCTTTGAACATTACATAATAAATCGTGATTCAAATATTACATTATTTAAAAATTACACCTACATAAACAGTAGACGTGAAATTATTAAAAATTTATATTCAAAAGATGGTGGCTTATTAGAATTAATTGAATCAGAAAATATTTTGAAAGATATTTTTATTAAGTACGGCCAAATTAAAAAGTTTTCATACTGTATAACACTTTCTTTAGCGCAAAACACGTGCGTTTATCCTGGTGAAATTTTATTCAAAAAAATTAATATCGATCGACTGTCAAATTGTAATTTACTTCCAAAAGTTGCGAGAAAGCAAATTATACGCGAAGAAATTGTACGGTGTTTATTATCAGAAACGGTAATTAGTTTCGATCTCAGTTTTAAACCAATCCGTAAATTCTTTTATCAACCAATTATTCAATGTGTACTTCCGAAAAAATTTAATTCTCAAAAACAATTAGCTGCTTTTAATAAAAAAACATCGCTAGTTATTACAAATAAAATTGAGATATATATCCAACATAATCGAATATATTATTTTCAAATACCAAATAAATTTAATATAATCCATTCATTTGTCCAGATTAATTTGAATACAAATAAATCGGGGAAAAATTTAACCTTCTCGTATTTTAAAAATCCATTTAGTAGTAATTTAATAAATATTTATTGTATTACAAAAGAGACCGTCTTTTTTATCAATACAGTATCGGAAGAATTAAAAAAAAGTAATCCAAATACGATTATTACAGTAAAGAATAATCAATATATTGAACCCTATGCGGTAATTGCATTTATTAATTTTTTGACGAACAAGACATTACAAATTTCATATCTCAAATCAAATTTAAATATAAAAAATAAAATTTTATACGTAATCGAAAAATTTTACCTATGGCCACTCAAAACTCGAACGATCAGTAAGTTGTGTGAAATTGGTTATAAGAAGTTCGCAAACTTTGGTCAAAAAAAGAACCAAATAATTAATGAAGAAATCATAGTGGATCGCATTGGACAACCTTATTTTATTTCAGATGGTACAGTAATGTATGCAAATCACGGAGATTTTATTCAAAAAAATAAAGTCTTATGTTTATTAGTTTACAACAAAACCATAAGTGGAGATATTATTCAGGGTTTACCAAAAATCGAACAAATTCTTGAATCACGCATTGCAAAAACTTTTGTTACATTAGCCATAAAACCAGCTATTATAATTCATTCCCGTAATGAACAAAATTTAATATTTTTAGAACGTGAGCGAATAAGACATCAAATTATCCATAATTTTAAAAATGATATCTTAAAACCAGGTAATATAATTTCAGTGGGTCAACCCTTAGAAAATGGAATACCCCATCCTCATATGATATTAAATGCATATTTTAGATATTATAGAGACTTATTTAGTATGAGTGAAGCAACGTTTAGAAGTCTAGTTAATGTGCAGATTATTCTAATAAATTCGATCCAAAGTGTCTATAAATCACAAGGGATTAACATTTCTGATAAACATGTTGAAATTATCGTTAAACAAATGGGTTCGAAAATACAAATTCAAACAGCTAGTTGTTTTAGTAAATTACTACCTGGTGAAATTATTGATTTTCAACAGATAAAATATATTAATACATCTTTACAGTTAGAACAAAAACCATTAATTAGTTATCATCCGATTGTATTAGGAATTACAAGAACATCATTATTAGCGGAGAGTTTTATTTCGGCTGCAAGTTTTCAGGAAACTACAAGAGTTTTAGCTCGCGCAGCAATTGAAGGGAAAATTGAATGGTTGAGAGGTTTAAAAGAAAATGTTGTAACGGGTAAATTAATTCCGGCTGGTACCGGTCTTGTTGTATTTAATACTTTAGATAATCTAAAATTAAGATAATAATTTTGAAAACAGCTATTTCAAAATTATCATAATCGAATATTTGATCATTAAAATTAATGAATAAAATTTAAACAAAACTTCATAAATAGCTGATTCACAATATCTTAAAGAAAATTTTAAAGTTATCCAATTCTAAAATTTTTACTATTACATTACATTTGATCTACTCTAATTTTATTTTTTTGAAATACCATTTCGTATTATTCAAATTTAAATCACATGTGCTATAATTACATTGTTAGTAATTAAATTTTATATAAATGTATTTTATGGAAACTTTACTTGTAGCAAAATTACCCGCTGCTTTCGCAATTTTTAGTCCAATTGTTGATGTTTTACCAATTATTCCCGTTTTATTCTTATTATTAGCTTTTGTGTGGCAAGCTTCGGTTGGTTTTAGATAAAATCGTCAAATTAAAAAGATAGAGACTCAACACAAATTGTTGAGTCTCGATTTCTTTTTGCCAAAATTTTTCTAAATTACCAGCTTGCTTTGATAACACCTGGTAATAAACCTTCGTGCGCCATTTCTCGTATAACATGACGTGATAACCCAAAATCTCGATAAATCCCTCGACTTCTACCCGTTTTCCAACAACGATTTCGTAATCGAACTTTTGAACTATTTACTGGTAATTTCTGTAGTTTTTTTTGCAAAATTAATATATCAGAAAAATTAGATGAATTTTGCGCCTTTTTTAAATTATTTTGAATTTGTTTCCGTTTATCTTGATATTTATTAACAAGAAAGTTTCTTTTATTTTCTCGCTCGATCATACTTTTTTTTGCCATAAAAAATTCTTAATTAATAATAATAATAATTTAAAGTAACATTTTTGATTTGAATCACCGAAATTTTTTGTTAAACGTCGATTAATTTAAAAAATAAATCATATAACAGATAATTTATGATTGGGATTTTTCTTTTAAATGTTGATTCGCGGTAATAATTGTGTCAGCTAAAGCGCCAACTAATGTTTTCAACGCTAATAACCCACTTTTATTTCCAATAATTGGGTAATCAACTAACTCTGGATCTCCAGATGAATCAATAATTCCAATAATTGGGATTTGTAATTTTCGTGCTTCTTGAATTGCAGTTTTATCGGCAACTTGGTCAATAATAATAACTAAATCTGGTTGTTTTTGTAAATTCTTGACGCCTCCAAAGCGATTATTTAAATCAGATAATTTTTTCTTTACCTCGGACGCTTCTTTTTTTGAAAATTTACTAAAATCTTCTTGTTCGAGGATTCGTAACGCATTAATTCGACCTTGTGTAACTTTCCAATTTGTTAATGTACCACCACACCACCTATTAGTTAAATAAGCGGAATCTGACATTTTTGCTAGTTCTTCAATAAGGGATGCACTTTTAGAATTTGTACAAATAAATAATACATTTGCAGATTCGTCCACAATCATGGAATATACTTTATTACATGCTATCTCTAATTTTTTATAAATTTGTACGGCATCTAGAAGATGATATGCCCCACCTGACCCATTAAATTCAGTAAATATAAATGGCAACATTTTCTGATTTAAATTTTGAACCTTACTTCCAAACTGACACCCAGTTTGGCATAACCGAGAAATTTTTTGTTTTGGTGTAAGTAATAGTTCATCCACATTGTTAAACGCCGAAGTCTTTACTGTAATCCAATGTCCATCTAAAATATTATCATTTGTTGTTGTTAATATAGTTTGTATTAATGGAGTAGTGACTATTCCATCATCGGTTTTTGTGGATGCTAAATTATCACTCATAACTTTGGCTTAATTAAATTTATAGATATATTATAATTTATTAAATATAAAATATGGTATATTTATTAAAAGAAAAATTCAATAAAAAGTTCATACTAATTTTTTGTATTTTCGTATAATAGATGTATAACGGAATATAGCGCAGTTTGGTAGCGCGTCTGCTTTGGGAGCAGAATGTCGCAGGTTCAAATCCTGCTATTCCGAATTTATAACTTTCTTACTTAGAAGTCTTGTTAATTAAATCTAATGAAAATAGATCATATAATCGAAGATCATAATTATTAATTAATTTTTGAAATTTTACAACTTTTTTCGGTTCATTGATATAGAATATCTGCATTTGTTCGTAAAGTTCACGAATTCGACAACAAATTTCAATTGATTGTTTGAATAGAGATTCATCTTCATATAAAAAATCTAAATTACTTAACGAGATTATATATCCAGGAACAGTTAAAATAGCTTGTTCATAATAATATTTAGCAAAATTTAAATTACCACTCCTATAATATGTAAATCCGATAGTATTATATAACCAAGCTCGCCCAATATTATCATTAATATCCCATTCTGTTAAACACACACTGAATGATTTAAGAGCATTTTGATAGGAACCTTTTTGTAAATAACAGACTCCAACTTTGAAATATGTAAAACAGGATAATTTTTTGTTGCCCTTTAAATCAAAAGATAATAAACTTATAGTTTTTTCATAGTCTTGTGTAAATATTATTTGGGCTAGAATAAATATAAAACCGAACCCTAAAAATATAAAAATTATTAAAAGATAAATAAAAGGTAATATTGAATCCATTATTAAAGAGAATATATTATTTACCATTATAGTAAACATTAAGAATATTTAATTTTAATTTGAAAATATAAAATTATCTTGTATATTTTTCTTAATTTGTAATAATATTTGAGTCTTATGATAATATAAATTAAAAAACTCATAAGGTGTGAAAAAAATTTAGGATTTACATTTTTTCCTCCATTTAATTCTTTTAGAGTGCTTTTACGTCTTTGTTTAGAAGATATATCATATATTTTTTATAAATATCATATTATTAGAACAAGATAATGGAATAATTAGCGTTAGTTCTAACTAAAAATAATGATTTTTTGAGATTTATCGAGCATGTTTAGATGTCGTAAGTAAAGATTAAATTTATTCAGTTATTGGATGACATGCTGGACTCAAACTCCTTAGTATTTTAAAAAGAAAAACTTTAATAGTGCTTTGCTTAAATAGATTTTGGATAATTTTATTATTTCGTTAGAAAAACAAAGGATTATTTTTCTTTAAATCAGACTTTAACGTGTCTTAACTTCAAAGTAAAACATTAAAAGAGCTTCGAACGAAAATTTTTACATTTATCGTAATTGAAATTTCTAAATAATTTAGATGTTCTTTACCCTTGAGCGTGGAATAAACAATTGAATATCGTTCAAGATTTGATTTCAGCATTCTCCTAATACTTACTAATGAAAATCGAGTTTTATCTTAAATAAATTAATTTTCAAAATAATTAATTAATAGATTGTACTCATTATTTTTATCCGGTTCTTCATAATTGAGATATAATTTAATATTAAAAATGAATTCAATTCACGCTCGAAACGGTTTAAATATTAAAGTAAATATTAATTGTGCAAACAATGTTAATCAAACTATAATCTTTCTCTTTCTTTGACGCAATATTATTCTGAAGTTGAAAGACTCATTCGTTTTAGAAGTTCATCTGATATTATATTTTTTCAATTAATTTAAATAAAATATAAAAAAAATTAGTTAGTGAAAAGAGTTTTAAATAATTTAGATTAATTTTATTGAAATAATGACAATTATATTATGCCAGAAAAATTTAACAACTATCTATTTGGATGTAACACATCATCAGTCTTTTTGACCCAGTTTTTTCTAATCTTTAAATAATTTTATTGTTAATTTTTTACTGAATCACAGATATAAATGAGAGAATTTTTTTATTTGAACAAAAATTTGTATGATTGTTATGAAAAACAAATAAAAATTAGCCTCGTTAACAAATAACTTTATACACAATAATACTCTTAACCCCGCCCGCTTTTTATCAGAATAAAATCTACTATTCAACTGATGATATTGAATTTATTTGATAATTTATGTAAGATTATTTAGTAATATAAGGGGATCATTATGAGTTCTAGATTGATTATAGCTGGCAGATATAAGTTGTACTCCAGTGTTAGCAAAACGTTTTAGAGGTAAAGCACTAAAGAAATGTATCGCTGTGCTAAAGGAATAATTTTAACAAGTTCTATGGCTAAACTACTGGCGTTTGCAGTTGTCAGATTCCTAAAGAACTTACTACAGGTGTAGTTTCACTGCAATAGGCCAAGTTGGAAGACACTTTAGGTTACGTTTCAGGTATTGGGTTTATGACTTATATAGAGTTGGGGAGCGAACAAACTTAAAGCAACCTTTCGGTTAGCTTATAATATAGATTCGCTACATTAACATTGTACTATAAAAGAACTGGTGGTCGTGTGATTTATTACAAATTTCTAGATTAGAAGAAATTTGTTTGCAACCTGTTTATATTTTCGATGACAACTGCCTTTGGATTGAAAAAAATTTTATAATAAGGGACGTTTTTGCACAAATCGATGAATCTGCATAATTTTTTAAAAAGTGGACCAATATTTGACGTCCATAATTTTGTAGTTTTTTCTCTGTAAATTCAGTACTACCCCGGTTTTATCGCCAACCTTAAGATAATATTTTCTAATTTTTGTTTTTTATTTTAATGGGATTGTCTAACCCATTAAAATATAATTTATTAAAATACTCGTTCATAGAAATTTATTATCTAGATTTGTCCAATAAGAAGGGAGTAAGGTGTTGTATTGGAATAAACTGTATTTTTTTATTTTTAAATTCTATCTGACAATCCTTTTGAATAATTTTGTATTTCAAAGCTTGTTGAAATAAATATTGAATCAATTGTTTAAGTTGTGCCTTTTTTTGATTATTAGCATGTTTGTATTTCTCTAATATTTGGTTTGAATAAAAAGTTTTTTTAAGTTTTGAGAACTATAACTTTGAATGAAGTGAAGTTTAGTTTGCAATTCAAGATTATTTTTGTAAGTAAGGAAATAGGTTGGGAAAAAAAATCGATAACTATAAAGATGTAACTCTTTCAAAATAGCTATCTTAACTACCCAAGGTCCATATTCTCCAAATTCTTTTCTAATTTTAACAGCGGGGAAGACTGTAAGACTTTGAAAACTTTCATTAGTAAAAATCTTGACAAATGTTCATGATTTGGAATTACTCTAAAAATTGAATCAACTGTTCTCGTTGATATTGATTTTTGTTAGACATTTGAATAAAATCCATAAAGTCGGTAATTTTAAATTGAACGATAGAATACGGTTGACCCCAAAAAGTTTTTGGATAAGTTGGTTGAGAATGACTAAAAGTGAATCGTAAGATTATTTCTTAAATTACTAAATAATTGTTATTATAATAAAATTAGAATAAAAAACGCCTTTTTCATTTTTACCCGTCTTTTTGGACAAAACAACCAATTTTTGCAAGAAGTCACAGAGGCCTATTACGAGCAAACTAAATAATGGGACTGGTCTTTAATTATGACTAATAGTTATTCCATAACAAGTATTAGTCATAATTATCTATTTTTTAACAACAGTCGGTGTTTCTCTGAAAAAAATAGCAAAAAAGATAACCATTAAAGTTCCAATTAATAAAAATGTATATACCAAAGCTTCCATATCTTGAATTATATTTTATAATATATTAAACAGCTCCCTGCTTACGTGAAGTTCGATCACCAAGTTTTTGGAATGCACCAAATTCAACTTGTTCTGTAACTTCCGCCCCAATACCGGTGAATACGTCTCGGAATAATGTACGTGCACCATGCCATAAATGACCAAAAAAGAATAATAAAGCAAAGTTTGCATGTCCAAATGTATACCAACCACGTGGGCTACTTCTAAATACACCATCTGATTCTAAACTTGTACGATCAAATTCAAAAACTTCACCTAATTGTGCTTTCCGTGCAAACTTTTTAACAGTTGGAGCATCTTTAAATGATTGTCCGCTTAACTTACCACCATAAAAATCTACAGTAACACCAACTTGTTCAATACTATACTTTGATTCAGCACGACGGAATGGAATATCTGCACGAATAATACCATCGTTATCTATCAAAATAACTGGGAATGTTTCAAAGAATGCTGGCATTCTACGAACTGTTAATTCACGACCCTCTTTATCTTTAAAAACGGGATGACCTAACCATGCTTCAGCGATTCCATCACCTTTATTCATTGGGCCAGAACGGAATAAACCCCCCTTGGCTGGGTTATTACCAATGTAGTCATAAAAAGCTAATTTATCTGGAATCTTTGACCAGGCATCACTTTCAGAACCACCATCTGCAATGTATGTTTCGACACGACGCTCAATTTCTTGTTGGAAATAACCGCTGTCCCATTGATAACGTGTTGGTCCAAATAGTTCAATTGGTGTTGTTGCATTACCATACCACATAGTACCCGAAGTAATAAATGCTGCAAAGAAAACAGCAGAAATACTACTTGAGAGAACTGTTTCAATATTACCCATTCGTAATGCACGGTATAAACGTTGTGGAGGTCGAACTGTTAGATGGAAAACACCCGCTAGAATACCTAGTGTACCAGCTGCGATATGGTGTGATGCCACACCACCTGGATTAAATGGATTAAATCCTTCTGGACCCCATGCTGGAGATACACCATTAACTTTCCCAGTAATACCATATGCATCGGAAATCCAAATACCTGGGCCAAATAGACCGGTGACATGAAATGCCCCAAACCCAAAACATAATAAACCAGATAATAGTAAATGAATTCCAAAAACTTTTGGTAAATCGATTGATGGTTCACCAGTTCGTGGATCACGGAATAAATCTAAATCCCAATAAACCCAGTGCCAAATGGCAGCCAAGAAACATAAACCTGATAAAATAATATGTGTTAAAGCGACACCCTCAAAACTCCAAATACCAGGATTTGAAACACTTTCCCCAGTAATACTCCAACCACCCCATGAATCTGTAACGCCTAAACGTGCCATGAATGGCATAACATACATCCCCTGACGCCACATTGGATTTAAAATAGGATCTGATGGGTCAAAAATTGCTAATTCATAAAGAGCCATTGACCCAGCCCATCCAGCAACCAGTGACGTATGCATTAAATGTACTGCAATTAAACGACCTGGATCATTTAGAACTACGGTATGAACACGATACCAAGGTAATCCCATTATAGTTTGAAAAATATATTTGTTGGCTTTCTTACTTAAAATATTACGTATACACCTCATTATAGAGTATGTTAAGTAATTTTCATATCTACCCCTGCCGGTAAAGATAAAGGAACAAAAATGAAGTCTAAATTAAAATTCGTTTGAATTTTAATTAATCTTTTATAACGAATTGCTGTCATATGTTCACGGGCTTTTTTATTAACATGGGGTGATTTTAAAAGACACCAATAACGGGCGTTACGCGGTAATGGAATTGGACCTTTTATTTTTCCATTAGCAACTAATAATGGTGCATCCATAATAGTACGTTCTGCTTTACGAAGAGATTTTTTATCGTATGACGCTAAATGTACTGTAACCACCACTAATTTAGGATTATCTAAATCATTTAAATTACGATCCATAGGTTTTAATTTATAATTTTTGAAACAACACCAGCTCCAATTGTTCGACCACCTTCACGAATTGCAAAACGCATTCCTTCTTCAACTGCAATTGCTGAGATCAAGCCAACTGTCATTTTAATACGATCACCTGGCATAACCATGTCAACTGAACTTCCATCATCCGCTGTAAATGCGACAATACTACCTGTTACATCAGTTGTCCGAACATAAAATTGTGGACGATAACCTGTAAAAAATGGAGTATGTCTACCACCTTCTTCTTTATTTAAGATGTAAACTTCACCTTCAAATTCAGTGTGTGGTAAAATTGTTCCACTTTGTGCTAGTACCATACCACGTTCAATTTCTGTTTTTTGAACACCACGTAATAAGATTCCAACATTATCACCAGCGAACCCTTCATTTAGTGTTTTTTGGAACATTTCTACGCCTGTTACAGTTGTTTGACGAGTTTCACCGAGTCCAACAATTTCAATTATTTCACCTGTTTTTACAACACCCCGGTCGATTCGACCAGTTGCAACTGTCCCGCGTCCTGTAATTGAGAAAACATCTTCAATAGCCATTAGAAATGGTTTATCAACATCACGTTCTGGTGCGGGGATATATTCATCAACTAAATCCATTAAAGAATAAATTTTATCAACCCACGGGTTATCACCTCTTTTAATATCAGGTGTCGTTTTAATTGCTTCAATTGCTAACAGTGCTGATCCGGTTTGAATTGGAATATCATCACCGGGGAAATCATAGTTAGAAAGAAGTTCACGAACTTCTAATTCTACTAACTCTAATAATTCTTCGTCATCAACTTGATCTTCTTTATTTAAGAAAACAACAATATGTGGAACACCTACTTGTTTTGATAACAAGATATGTTCACGAGTTTGAGGCATGGGACCATCGGCTGCCGATACTACGAGAATTGCACCATCCATTTGTGCTGCACCAGTAATCATATTTTTAACATAATCAGCATGTCCGGGACAATCTACATGAGCATAATGACGATTTTCGGTTTCATACTCGACATGAGCTGTATTAATAGTAATTCCACGTGCACGTTCTTCGGGGGCTGCATCGATATCTTCATAATTTTTAGCCATTGCAGTTCCACCTAAAGCTAGTGTCATTGTAATTGCAGCTGTTAGGGTTGTCTTACCATGATCAACATGACCAATTGTACCAATGTTAACATGCGTTTTATTTCGTTCAAATACTTCACGAGCCATTTTATAAAATTGATTAAATTAAAATTACTTACTTTTGGCGATTAGAAACATTAATAACGGAAATGGGCAAAAGCTTTATTTGCCTCGGCCATTCTATGTGTTTCCTGTTTTTTTTTATTTGCTTCACCTAAATTATTTGAAGCATCAATTAATTCGTTTGCTAATTTTACGGCAATCGTTTTTCCAGGTCGTTTTTTTGCGCCAATTAAAATCCATTTAATAGCTAAATTTGAACCCCTAAAACCACTGACTTCTAGTGGAACTTGGTATGTTGCTCCACCAAATCTACGGGCTTTAACTTCAATAATTGGTGTTACATTTTTGACAGCGGTTTCAAAAACTTCTACAGGGTTTAAGTTTAAACGGTATTTAATAACATCGAATGTGTCATTTACAATAGTTTGAGCTAAGGTTTTCTTTCCGCTTTTTAAAATTCGCGAAATTAAAATCGTTACAAGATAACTATTGTAAGTACAATCCGGAGCAGGGAATTTTTTCTTTGTTACTTTACGACGAGACATAATAATTTTAATTGTTATTTATTCTTTGGGTTTTTTAACACCGTATTTTGAACGGCCTTGCTTTCTATTTTTAACTGGTCCACTATCAAGTGCACCTCGTATAATATGATAACGAACACCAGGTAAATCTTTTACTCGCCCTCCACGAATTAAAACAGCTGTATGCTCCTGTAACTCATGCCCAATACCAGGAATATAGGCTGTTACTTCAAAACCAGAAGTTAATCTAACTCGAGCAACTTTTCGTGTCGCAGAATTCGGTTTTTTTGGTGTTGTTGTATAAACACGAGTACAAACCCCACGTTTTTGGGGACAATTTTTTAACGCAGGTGATTTTGTTTTTTTAATTGCAGATTGTCTTTTAAAACGAATCAATTGTTGAATTGTAGGCATATAATTTAATTTTTATTAATATTATATTTTTTGTTAAATCGTTCGACACGTCCTTCGGTATCAAGCATCTTTTTAGATCCGGTAAAAAAGGGATGATTACCTGACCAAATATCGACGTGTAATTCAGGACGCGTTGAAGGAACAGTCATAATTAATTGACCATCGCAAAATACTTGTGAATTTGTGAATAATTCGGGGTGAATATCTTTTTTTGGCATAGAAAATATAAATAAAATTTTTAACGCTTTGAGAATTGAGATGCTTTGCGAGCTTTTTTTAATCCATATTTTTTACTTTCCTTTATTCGGGCATCACGTGTAAGGAATCCATATGATTTTAATAGTGGACGATAAGTTGAATCTAATTTACAAAGCGCACGGGCTAATCCTAGTTTAATCGCATTTGTTTGTCCACTTAAACCACCACCATGAACAGTGACATCAATTCGATATTTATCGGTTAAACTCAGAACTTCGAGGGGTAATGAAATTGTACTCATATAACGTGAATTAAATTGTAAATACACTTCGGGTATTAAACCATTAATCATAACTGTTTCTTCAACGCCAACTAACCCTACTGTTTCATCAAGTGTTAATTCATATAATTTAATAACCGCTGTCGATTCTTTTCTTCTTCCAATGGCCGATGTAATAAATTTTAGCGTCATATTTGGGCATTAATTTTTTAAGTTAGTACTTAGTTTTAGCGTTTTAAATTATTCGATACTAATAGGATTTTGTGCAATATGTGGATGAGTGTTATCCGAATAAATTTTTAATTGCGTATAAAATTGTCGCCCTAATATTCCTTTTGGTAGCATTCCTTTTACTGATTTTTCGATTAATTTCTCTGGAAAATAATTTTTAACTTCTGTAAAAGTTTTTATTTTCATTCCCCCCGGTCGACCAGAATGCGAACGATACAATTTTTGTTTTTCTTTTTTTCCCGTTACTTGGATTTCTTTAGCATTAATGACAATTACATAATCTCCTTTATTTAATGAAGGTGTATAATCTGATTTATGTTTTCCTGTTAATAGTAAACTAATTTTTGTTGATAATCGTCCTAATTTTTGTTCTTTAGCATCAATTAAATACCATTTTTTATAAATATTATTTGATGTTTTAATAGGTAAAAATGTATTTGTCATGAGTTTTTATTTATGTTTTAAAATTATCCCGAAATATGTTTTTGCTTTTGTTCTTACTTCTTGTACCGATTTTTGTCCAAAATTTTGTAATTTTTTTAAATCATTTAAAGAGTATTTTAATAAATCATCAAGCGAATTTATTTTGGCTCGTTTTAATCCATTATAAGCTCGTGTAGATAAATTCAATTCTTCAATTCTTATTGAATTTATTTTTCTGGTAATATTTGTATTTTCAGGTTTTATATTTGCATTCGTAAAAACTGAAAATAAATTAATCAGAATTTGTGAACTATTTTTTAATGCAATTTCCGGTGTCACACTTCCATTTGTCCAAATTTCAATAATTAAATTTTCTTTTAATTTTAATGATTTTATATAAATATTCTCGACATAATAATTCACTTTTTGGACCGGCATAAAAATTGCATCTAGTTCAATAAAATCAGATTTTACATTACAAGAACTAGGGTTAGCTAATTTGTAACCAGTTCCAGAGGCAATTTCTAATTCCATGCATAAAAAAACATTTGCACAAATTGCTGTAATATAATGGTTTGGATTTACAATTTGTAAATTCGATGGTAGTTGAATATTATCCGCTGTGATAATTTTTGGTCCCTGAATTTCTAACGGTACGATAATATTATCAAATAGTGTGCCAGTAAAAGTTACTTGTTTTAAATTTAATAAAATTTCTAATACATCTTCTCGTATACCAGCAATTGTCGAAAATTCATGTTTAATTCCAATTATTTTTACCCCAATAATTGCGATTCCTGATAGGTCTGATAAAAGAACCCGACGTAATGCATTCCCAATTGTAATCCCATGACCATTTGTTACTGGAAAAACTAAAAATTTTCCATAAATGTTTTGTTGAATATTTACCGTAGAATTAATTTTTTGAAATTGAAAGTCAAACATACATAATTTTTTGATTTAACCTTAATTAGACACGACGAGATTTCGGTGGTCGACAACCATTATGTGGAACTGGTGTGATATCTTTAATAAAAAGAATTTCTAAACCAATAACCTGTAAAGCACGAATGGCTGTTTCTCGACCTGCTCCCTGCCCATTAATCATAATTTCAATTTTTTGGAGACCAAAGCTCAATGCTGTTAAAGCAGCCTTTTCAGCCGCCGTTTGTGCAGCAAATGGGGTCCCTTTTCTTGCTCCTTTAAAACCAACACTTCCAGCTGAAGCCCATGAAATAGTATTCCCTTGTACGTCCGTAATTGTAATAATAGTATTATTAAATGTTGCACTAATATGTACAACACCTAGTACATCAATTTTACTATTTTTTTTCCTAGTTGTCTGTTTAATCTTTGTTGCCACTTATTTAATTAAATTATCTTGAATAATTATCTATTTCCACGACGGCGTGTCCGTGAATTTGTACGTGTACGTTGACCTCTTAAAGGTAAACCTGCTCTATGACGTCTTCCCTTAACACAATTAATTTGGGAAAGACGTAAAATATTTTGTTTAATTGTACGACGTAAATCTTCTTCGACTTGAAATTTTTGTTCAATAGTTTCACGTAATGAAATTACATCTGCATCTTGTAACTCATTAACTCGAATATTTTTATCAATATTTGTACTATCTAAAATCAACTGTGATGAGGTTAAACCGATACCATAAATAGATGTTAAACCATACTCAATCCGCTTTGTTTTTGGAAGATCAATACCAGCAATACGTACCATATTTCTCCTTATATTATTAACCTTGACGTTGTTTGTGTTTTGGATTTGAACAAATTACGCGAATTACGCCAAATCGTTTTATTACTCGACAATTACTACACATTTTTTTTACCGATGGACGTACTTTCATTTTTTAGATTCAAATTAAATAATAGTTTTATAATATTCGGATAATAATGAGGCTCGAATTTGACGGTTTAAATCAATGGCAACCCCAACTAATATTAATAAAGAAGTCGCGCTAAAACTTCTTAAAATATCTACATTTTTATCGAAATATCCAATTAGATTAGGAGTTGTAGCAATAATTGCTAAAAATAAACCCCCTAATAACGACAATCGATTTGTTATTTGTAAGATATATTGTTTTGTTTGTAATCCTGGTCTAATATCAGGAACAATAAATCCCATTTTATTAAGATCTTCAGTTAATTCATCAGCGTTTAAACTAATTCCAGAATAAAATAAATTAAAAAGAAGAATTAAACCAAAATATAAAAAGATAGAGGAGAATTCAATAAAATTTTTAAAGAATATTATATTTCCAAAGATATTTACAAAAAGGGTTAAAAATGTTGTTGCAAAAATAATTGGAAATACCCCACCTTGAATTAATCTAAAAGGTATATACGATTGATTTGTGAGATAATTAGTATTTGAATTACTCATCATCGATTTTGTCGACAAAATTGGGACAATTTTAGTTGAATTCTGAACAAATATAATACCCACTAGACTGAGTAAAATAATTAGTATCTTACTAATTTCTAATTTTGGAATAAGGAATGATTCTAAGTTCTTTGGTAAAGATGAAGTAATATTTATAAAAATAATTAGAGATGAACCATTTCCAATTCCTTTTTCTGTTATTAACTCACTGAACCACATTGTAACAATTGACCCAGCGCTTAAAATTAGAAAAATTTCAATAGCCTTCGCGAGTGTATAATCAAAAACATAAGGTTTTAATAAGACAGCAATTAAACCGCTATAATAAAACGAAATTAATACCGTTAAATACCTTGTATATTGGGTAATTTTTTTTCTCCCATTTTCCCCTTCTTCTTTTTGAATCTGTTTAAAAAATGGAATTATTGAAACAAGAAATTGCATAAAAACCGATGCATTGATATTAGGTAGGATTCCAAGTGAAAAAATTGAAAATAAAAAATATCGCCCTTGAAAAAATAATGTAAATAATTGAAAAGTAGAATTATTTTTTAATGTTTCGTACAAATAAATCTGATCTACATATTGGACAGGAAAAAAATTACCTATTCGTAGATAGGCAATGAGTAGTAGTGTATATAAAATTTTTTTTATAATCATTAAATAGTTACTAACTTTTATTAAGAAATTTATTTCTTGATTGAATCTAGTGCAGAAATTGTAGCCCGAGCATTATTTAAAAGATTATCACAACCTAATTGTTTTGCTGAAATATTTTGTAAACCAGCGAGTTCTAAAACGGTTCGAACAGATCCACCTGCTAATACACCTGAACCAGCAGCAGCTGGTTTGATAATAACATTTGCAGCCCCATATTTGCCATGAATAATATAAGGGATACTATAATTCTTTGTTAATGAAACATGAATTAAATGCCTTTTCCCATCATTCACAGCTTTTTTTACCGCTTCGATAACATCATCGGCTTTTCCAACGCCTAATCCAACTTGTCCTTTTTCATTCCCAATCACAACAATTGCACCAAAGCGCAATTTTTTTCCCCCTTTAATTACTTTTGTAATTCGGCGTACTTTAACAACTCGTTTAATCCATTTTTTCGGTTTTTCTTTCATTTTTCTTCTAGTTTTATTTAGTTGCCCAGTATTTTCTACTTCCATATTTATCATTTAGAATAAATTTTTTATTTTAATATTATTTACCCACTTTACCTGTTTTACGAATAATTATTTCATCTTTATATAAAACACCCTTACCATTGTAAGGTTCGGGTGGACGAAATGCCCGTACTTTAGAAGCAAATAATCCAACAATTTCTTTTTCAATACCACTAACTAAAATTGATGTATTATTTTCAACTTTAACTTCAATATCGTCCGGAATTATTAGTTGAATCGGATGACTATACCCTAAGTTTAAAATAACTTCCTTATTTTTAACTTGACAACGATACCCTACGCCTTTTAATTCTAATTCTTTTTGAAATTTTTCGGAAACACCAATAACCATATTATTTATAAGTGTTCTAAATAAACCATGACAGCGTTTCGTAATATTTGTATGTGGTAATTTAGGTTTTATTAATAATTTATCATCAAAAATTTCAATCCCCATAAAAGCCGGTAACTCGCGTTTTAATGAACCATAAGGTCCTTTAACTATAATAATTTTACAATCCATATTAACTGAAACCCCTTTGGGTAATAATACGGGTAATCTACCTATACGTGACATAATTTTTTTTTACCAAACATAACATAAAATTTCTCCACCAATACCCATATTTTTTGCTTGAATATTAGTCATAACACCCTTTGAAGTTGAGACAATTGCAATACCAAAATTTCCTAAAACATGAGGTAAATCATTTGCTTTTGTGTATACTCTTAGACCTGGCTTACTTATTCGTTTTAAGGTTGTAATAAAAGATTTTCGTTTTTGTCCTTCACCTAAATAATTTAACCCAATTGTAATTATCGGTATTTTATTATTGTCAAATTCTTCATACGATAAGATATAACCTTCCTCTTTCAATACTTTTGTTATAGCCAAAGTCATACGTGTCTTTGGAATTATAACTAAACGATGTTGTACGGCGATTGCATTTCTGAATTGCACCAACATATCAGAAATTTTATCATTACTCATAAATTATTAACTAAAATTTTTTTATCTGATAGGTAAAGTTAGTTTTTTTAATAAAACTAAACCTTCCTCTTTATTTTTTGCTGTTGTTACAAATGAAATATTAAAACCTAAAAGCTGATCAATTTTATCATACTCCAATTCGGGAAATATTAATTGGTCTTTTAAACCAATATTATAATTCCCTTTTTTATCAAAACTTAAAGGATTTAAACCTTGAAAATCTCTGATTCTTGGAAGTGTTAAATTAACAAAACGTTCCAAAAAATAATACATATTTTTACCCCGTAATGTAACGGTTAAACCAAGTGGCATTTCCTCACGTAATTTAAACCCTGCAATTGATTTTTTTGCTTTAGTAATAATTGGTTGTTGCCCCGTAATAATTCGAAATTCTTCAATACTTTTATTTAATAAATTCGTATTTTGGGCGGATAAACCTAAACAACGATTAACTTTTATTTTAACTAATTCTGGTACCTGATGAACATTTGTATAACCAAATTCCTTAATTAAATCAGGAGTAATCGTATTCTTATATAAAACTTTTAATTTTGGATCCATAATTTAATTTATACTTTGACCTGTTTTTTTCGAAATTCTTACTTTGGAACCATCTTGTATAATGGTCTTAAAACGACTTTTGATATTATCCAAATCACACAGCATAATATTTGATTGGTGAATTGGCGCCTCAATATTTAAAATTTTACCAGGATCTTCTTTATTTGTTGATTTTAGATGTTTTGTTTTTAAATTTAAACCGGTGACAATAACTGTATTCTTGTTTTTAAAAATAGTTTTAATTTTCCCCACTTGACCTTTATCTTTTCCTGTAATAACTACAACGTTATCACCAATTTTTAATTTCATTTCAATTTTTTCTTATAAAACTTCAGGTGCCAACGAAACGACCTTTGTAAAATTTTTATCACGAATTTCACGCGCAATTGGTCCAAAAACTCTTGTTCCACGTGGGTTATTTTCTGTATTTATAATAACAGCAGCATTATCGTCAAATCGGATTAACATCCCATTTTGTCGTCGTATAGATTTTTTTGTTCGAACAATAACAGCACGAACAATATCTGACCTTTTGACAGTCATTCTTGGTAATGATTCTTTTACAACACCAATGATCGTATCACCAATACGCGCATACTTTTTATTCCCACCTAATACTCGTATGCATAAAATTTTTTTTGCCCCAGTATTATCAGTAACATTTAAAATCGTTTGAGGTTGTATCATTTTTACTTATAAATTTTTTTTAAAATCCAACATTTATTTAAGCTTTGAGGACGTGTTAACTCGATTGAAATTTTATCCCCAACAATACTTATATTCTTAGAGTCATGTACCAGATAACGTTTTGTCCGTGAAATTACTTTCGAATATAACGGGTGGGGGTATCGGGTTCGAACCGCAACAATAACGGTTTTGTCTAGTTTTGTACTCACAACGGTACCAATTCTTCGTTTTTTAAGCATTATTTTCTCTTGTAATAAACTTTGTTTTTACCGGTAATTTATATGAAGCAATATGCATTGCTTGCTTTGCAATTTCTGGAGTAACCCCCTTTAATTCAAAAATTATTGTATCTGGCTTTATCGGCGCGACCCAATAATCAAGAGCACCTTTACCCGCACCCATACGTGATTCAGCGGCACGCGCAGTAATCGGTTTATCTGGAAAAATTTTAATCCAGAGTTTACCCCCTCGACGCGTGTATCGTGTTATTGCACGTCGTGTCGCTTCAATCTGTTTCGAAGTAATCCAACCGGATTCTTTTGCTTGAATTGCATAATCACCAAATGCAATTTTATTACCTCGAAGAGCCTTTCCTTTTAATCTTCCTCTTTGTTGTTTACGAAATTTTGTTCGTTTTGGACTAAGCATAATAATTATATTAATTAATTCAGTTTCTCACCTTTAAAAATCCACAGTTTTATTCCCAAAATACCATAGATTGTCTTGGCAGTGGTTGAAACATATGAAATTTTAGCTCGCAAAGTTTGTAAAGGCATTCTCCCTTCTTTAACCCATTCACTTCTAGCAATCTCAGCACCATTTAATCGCCCTGAAATTTGAATCTTAATACCCTGTAAAGAGTCATTTTGTTTTGCTAAATCAATCGCCATACGAATTGCTCGCTTAAATGCAATCCGTTTTACTAGCATTTCCGAAATATATTCAGCCAATAAAGTGGCATCAAGATTTGGTTCCTCAACCTCAAAAATTGCAATACTTACAAATTTCATTTGCGGAACACGTTGTTTGATTTGCTTTTCTAAATTTCCAATTTCTGAACTAAATTCTTTTACAATCACTCCTGGTTTCGCAAGGAAAACTTTAATAAAAATTTTTTTCTGTTCAAAATTTTTTGCAATTAAGATGTCAGAAATATTTCCTGCGTTTAACTTTTTTTTTAAAAATAATCGAATTTGATTATCACTTCTAACTTCATCTGAATATGATCGCCAATTTGTCTGACACCAATTTGAATAATGTTGTTGTGTCGTATTTAGTCGAAATCCAGATGGATGCGTTTTTTGTCCCATAATATAATTTTAAAATTAATTTGGCGTAACTTCAATAACCACAGTAAGATGACATAATGGTTTTCGAATTACGAAAGCGCGACCTTGCGCACGTGGTCGGAATCTTTTCATTGTTGGCCCTTGCGTTACAAAAATTTCTTTAATTCGTAAATCTTGTTTATTAACATTAAATGTATTTTCTGCATTTGAAACAGCTGATCGTAAAACTTGCCAAATAACACCACATGCTTTGTATGGTAAAAATTCTAATAGAATTAGAGCATCTTGATACGAACACCCATTAATTAATTTAAGAACACGTCTAACTTTATTCGGTGACATTCGAATACGTTTCGCGATTGCGGTTGCTTGAGAAATCGTTAATAATACGTCTTGATCGTTATCCATCGTTGAATTTTCTACTAAGGCATTTTTCATTAGATATATTGATTCTGTTTAAAAATTTAACGTTTTGATTTTTTGTCTGATTTGATATGCGAACGAAACGTACGAGTTATTGCGAATTCACCTAATTTATGCCCAACGATTTGATCGGAAATAAAAATTGGAACATGTTCACGTCCATTATGTACGGCAATTGTATGACCTACCATTTCAGGTAAAATTGTGGATGCCCGTGACCACGTTTTAATAACATCGAGTTTCTCACCTTTATTCATCTCAGTTACTTGTTGTAATAAATGATATGAAATAAAAGGGCCTTTTTTAATTGATCTTCCCATTTTTTTTATTTTGCTTAATTACTTTTTACGACGAATAATAAAAGCATCACTATATTTATTTTTCATACGAGTCGGAATTCCTAATGCGGGTTTACCCCATGGAGTATAAGGTTGTACTCGACCAATTGGTGAACGACCTTCACCACCACCATGTGGATGATCACATGGGTTCATAACAACACCCCGAACATGTGGTCGTCGCCCTAACCAACGTTTTCGACCTGCTTTTCCAATAACTACACCATAATTATTCAAATTACCAACACGACCAATCGTGGCATAACATTCTTTAAAAACTAATCTAATTTCTTTTGATGGTAGACGTAATGTGACATAATTTCCGACTTTTGCAACTATCGAAGCAGAAGTACCAGCCGCACGAACAATCTTACCCCCTTGAAAAATATTTAATTCAATATTATGAACTTCCGTTGCTAATGGAATATTTTTTAATGGAAGGGCGTTCCCAATTTGAATAGAGACCTCTTCACCTGATTGAATAATATTACCAACTTGAAGTTCATCTGGATGTAGAATATATTTCTTTTCACCATCCGCGTAATGAATAAGTGCAATTCGGGCATTTCGATTTGGATCGTATTCAATACGAATAACTTTACCCTCAATTGTATGCTTATTTCTTTTAAAATCGATTAATCGATATTTTTGCTTATGTCCACCACCACGATGACGAAGAGTAATAACCCCCTGGTTATTACGGCCACCTGACTTAGATTTCTTAACTAGAAGTGACTTCTCTGGTTTTTGCTTACTTAATGATCGGAAGTCAGGTGCGATTCGATGACGTGTACCTGGTGTGCAAGATGTGTACAAGCGAATAGCCATAAATTTTTTTATTTAATTAAATATCTGAAAATAACTGTAACGTATCAGCCGAATCAAGGGTAATAATTACTTTTTTATATTGTGGTTTATAACCTTGAAATTTTCCAAGACGACGCTTTTTACGTGGTAAATTAAATGTGTTAACTCTTATTACTTTAACATTAAAAAAATCTTCAATTATACTCTTCAATGTATCCTTCTTCATCCAACGTTGTACTAAAAAACTATATTTTTTCTCATCAATCAAGCTTAATGCTTTTTTTGATGTAATAAAACATTTTATTCCATTCATAATATTGACTAATAACTTAAATATTCTTTAAAAAATGTATATTTAATAAATTTCCAGGTTTTCCAGGCACAGAACCCTTTACAATTAATAAATTCTGCTTGAGATCACTCTTAACAATTTGTAAATTAGAAACTGTAACTTTTTTACCCCCTAATCGACCTGCCATTTTTTTACCAGGAAGCACCCGACCTGGTGTTGTCCCAGCGCCAATAGAACCTGGCGCACGGTGATTTTTCGAACCATGCGTCATTGGTCCACGACTAAAATTATGTCGTTTTTGATGCCCAGCAAAACCTTTACCAATACTATTTCCACTTACAGTAATAAAATTTACATCCTTGAATGTATCAATATCAATAACTTGACCCAATGTAAAATCATTCACATTATTGGTCTTATATTCTTGTAAGTATTTTAATGACTCGTATCCACATTTTTTAAGATGTCCCTTTTGTGGTTGAGGTAGCTGTTTTGTTGAGACCGAATAATATCCAAGTTGAATAGCATTGTAACCGTCCGTTGCAACTGTTTTAATCTGTGTTACAACACATGGACCAACACGAAGTACAGTAATTGGAATTACATTTCCTCCCGTATCGAAAATTTGTGTCATACCTATCTTATTACCAAGCATTCCTAAAGACATGTATCTCGTTAAAATTTTATAAATTCAATTTAGCAAATGTACAAACATTACGAAGTGAACCTATAGTATGAAGACTCTACATTATTAGCAATGTATAACAAATATATACTGTCATTTTTTTATTTTAAATTTATCTAAAAAATTTAATTACAAAGTATTATATTTTTAAATTTAGATAGTTAGTAAATACTATAAATTTTATATTTCGTCTTTTTAAATATTATTGTTAGATAATTATAAGAAAATGATTAAAAGCAGGCATTTAAAATTAATTGAGAAATTTTGTCCCGACTCTAATAAAAACTTTTAATCTTTAATTAAGATTAATAAAAGTAACTAATTTTCTACTAATTTTGAAAACTAAATAAGATCTTAAGAATCGGTCAACTTTTCAAAGCATAAATACCTTTTTCTCAAGTGCTTTTTGTTAGATTAACGAAACAACACTAAATTTTTATGAATAATTTAAGTCGATCTAATATCTTTTATTAATCATTATGAAACTTTATTCTCGATGGTGTGGAAATAAAACTTAATAAGTTCCAAATATAATCGAAAGAAAAATTTCACAATTCTGTAAAAGTGTACACTATTTATTAACAATATGTCTCTATTCGGTAAATTCGGTAGATGACTCATTAAAAAGAATTCGCTAAAATTTACCTTGTAACTCGTTTAATAACAGTTTTATACAAACGTTCATTTTCTAAAATTTAATACCTAATGATTTTTTATCTATACTAATTTTCAATGTGATAATCACTCGTATTATGTGTAATGTAATAAAGTAAGACAAAGATAAATTAATTATGAATTTGTTCAATTTAGGCTCAAAAATACTATAAACAAAAAAGGAAAATGAATATTTGATTAATCGGTTTCTCTATTTACTTTTAAAAAGATAATGAAAAAAAATTTATTCTTGCTATTATTGGAATTTATTTTTTATTATTTGGACTAGGTTTAGGTTTTTCCTATTATCTTCTAATTCAAGCCGCATTGAAATTTTTTGGTCATTTAATCAATATTTAGATTTTATTTTATTAATTTTTTATAGTGTGAGGTTAACATTTCAAATCCCAATTGTTCAACTTATCTTAGGATTGACAAAAATAATTTCAGCACAACAAATATTAAGTATCTCGAAGTATGTAATTCTCGGTTCAACAATTATTGGCACAATTTTAACCACATCAACCGATCCAATAACACAGTTACTTTATCAAGTGCAATTGTAATATTATATTTTCTTGGGGCTAATATTCTTCTTTCATATGAAAAGTAATTTTAATTTTTTAGTGATGGTTATTAATTGATTATGGTACGAATACATTCAAATAAAAATATGAATTTAAAATATTTTTTTTATAATCTAAAAAAAATAACTTTTGTGCTAATTCCGTTATTAACATTAGCACAATCGACAAATGCATTTCCTATCTATGCACAAAATGCATATTCAAATCCTCGTGAAGCGAATGGACAAATTGTATCTGAAAATTGTCATTTAGCGCAAAAACCAGTTGAAATAGAATCACCATCTGCTGTTTTACCTAATTCCTTATTTAAGACCGTTGTTAAAATTCCATATGATTTAAAAACAAAACAAATCGTAGGATTTATTGATAAAGGTGGGTTAAATGTGGGTGCCATTATAATACTTCTTAAATTGGCACCACCTAAAAGGAAATAAAAACAAAAAATAAAAGTGTATTTATTCACTGTATAGTGCTAAAAGTGATAATATTTTAGTTGTGGTACCAATACTGGCGATAAACATCAAGAAATAATATTTCCAATTGTTTCACCAGATCCCGAAACAAATAGTACTGTAAATTATCTAAAATACCCAATTTACGTAGGTGCTAATCGTGGTCGAGGCCAAGTAGGGAGATAAGTCGAATAATAATCCAATTGTAGCTTCAGTAAATGGACGAATTACAGATATCCAAAAAATCATTGGTAATGGTAAGTATACCGTTTCAATTAAAACTTCGAATGGTGATGTTAAAAATACAACAATCCCTAAGAATTATAATCTTATCGTTTCTGAAGGTAAAACTATTAAGCAAGATCAATTATTAACAAGTGATCCAAATATTGGTGGTTTTGGACAGACAGAAACGGAAATTATTTTACAAAACCCATTTAGAATTGTTGGTTATTTAGGAATAATTTTTGTTATTCTTTCATGTCAAGTTTTTTTAGCTTTAAAGAAAAAATAATTTGAAAAAGTTCAAGTAGCAGAAATACGTTTCTAAATTAATGGGCTTTCATGAAAATAAACAAATAAAAGAATTATGATTATATGTGTCATATTTATTTTAGGTAAAAATAATAATAATTAATGACTTATGTATACATTAAATTTTTTAGCTAATACTCTATTATTGTCAAGCGTGAAATTGGTACACATTTCTATTCATTACATGGTCAAGTTTTTCTTGTAAGTTGGTTTGTTATTATCCTTTTATTAAGTGCCTCTTTTTTAGGTACACAATCAATTAGTCAAATTCCCGAAAGCTGGCAAAACTTTATGGAAACCGTAGTTGAATTTACCAGTAATATTGCAAAGGGTCCACTTGGTGAAAGTTTCTGTCGTCGATGGGTTCCATTATTTATAAGTACACTTTTCTTGTTTATTTTTAGTTGTCGCTGGGTAGTTTGAATTTCATTCATGAATCCAGCTCTAAAATGATTCTCTCGATTGCAAAATATTTTCTTCCTTGATTTATAAATCTTACTTATGATGAATCAGAATTGAAAATAGAATATAATTTTTTAAAAAGATAAATTAAAATAATAGAAAAATTTACGCTGAAATAACTTTTTTATTCCAATAAAAGTCATACTCTTTCATTTTTATGATTTACTGTAGAGAACGGGTTTATTTATTTCTAAAATCGAATGCGAATTACCATCAATAAATTAGACTCAAATTTCTTCTAGTATTTTTCATTTAAGTGATATTATTCAATATAAATCTAATACATATTTGATCTTATTCTATTCGGTCCACATAAGAATAAATATTATATTTATTCTTAAAATTTCAAATTACACGTTGTTCGATGAAATAATATTAATCGTTTGTAATTAGATTTCGTTTGATCGATGAGATTCTGCTCTATATTTTATAAAGATAATTTTTGAATATTTATATATTATTTGTGCTTTATATATCATAATCAAGTTTATTTAGCAATATTTTTTAATTTAAAATCATTTCGTGTTTTAGAAACACGGAATGATCTATTTTTCTCGATTTGTAAAATTAAATCTTACCCAAATTTACCTGCCGTCGAAGCGATTACAAATGCCGCATATGTTAGAATAAAACCAGCAGCAAAATGTGTTAAACCTACTAAACGGGCTTGAACAATTGATAATGCAACCGGCTTATCGCGCCATTGTAATAAGTTTGCAATTGGCGTTCGTTCGTGAGCCCAAACAAGGGTCTCAATTAATTCTTGCCAATACCCACGCCATGAAATTAAAAACATAAATCCTGTTGCCCACATTAAATGTGCGAATAAGAACATCCATGCCCACACTGATAAGTTGTTCATCCCAAATGGATTGTAACCATTAATTAGGGGTGAAGAATTTAACCATAAATAATCACGGAACCAACCCATAATATAATTTGATGATTCATTAAATTGAGCAGCATTTCCTTGCCAAAGCGTCATATGCTTCCAATGCCAATAGAATGTAACCCAACCAATAGTATTTAACATCCAGAACGTTGCTAAATAAAATGCATCCCATGCCGAAATATCACATGTCCCTCCACGTCCGGGACCGTCACATGGAAAACTATATCCAAAATCTTTTTTATCTGGCATTAATTTTGAACCACGTGCATCGAGTGCACCCTTTACTAAAATTAATGTTGTTGTATGTAATGCTAAGGCAATGGCATGATGAACAAGAAAATCACCCGGACCAATTGTTAAGAATAATGAATTTTTACCACTATTAATTGCATCTGTCCAACCTGGTAACCACACTTGACTACTTGCAATTGAGGCTGGACTATCAGCAGATGATAATAAAATATTAAACCCATAAATTGCTTTTCCTGATGAAGCTTGAATCCATTGAGCAAAAATTGGTTCAACTAAAATTTGTTTTTCAGGCTGACCAAATGCTACAACTGTATCATTATGAATATATAACCCTAATGTATGGAATCCGAGAAATAGTGAAACCCAACTTAAATGGGAAATTATAGCTTCTTTATGGTCTAACATACGAGCTAATACATTATTCTTATTTAATTCTGGATCATAATCGCGAACAAAGAATATAGCACCATGTGCAAAAGCACCTAACATTAAGAACCCGGCAATGTATTGATGGTGTGTGTATAAAGCTGCTTGAGTTACATAATCTTTAGCAATATAAGCATAAGCTGGTAATGCATACATATGTTGTGCCGTCAATGAACAAGCAACGCCAAGACAAGCAAGTGCTAGTCCTAGTTGCATATGTAATGATTCTGTAATTGTTTCATATAAACCGAGGTGACCAGTACCTAAACGGCCACCTGGTGGACGGTGGGCATCTAAAATTTCTTTCATATTGTGCCCAATATTCCAATTTGTACGGTACATATGACCTGCAAAAATAAATAGAACCCCAATTGCTAAATGGTGATGCGCAATGTCACTAAGCCATAGTGCTTGTGTGTTAGGATTAAAGCCACCGACAAATGTTAAAATCGCTGTACCCGCACCTTCACTTGTTCCGAAAATATGAGTACTTAAATCTGGATTTTGCGCATAAGTTGACCATGAACCACTAAAGAAAGGAGCTAAACCTTCCGGATGAGGTAATGTTGTTAAAAAATTATTCCAGCGGACATGAATTCCACGTGACTCTGGAATCGCAATATGTATTAAATGTCCAGTCCAAGCAACGGAACTAAACCCAAATAAACCTGACAAATGATGGTTTAGACGGGATTCATTATTTTTAAACCAAGATAAATTAGGTTGAAAGCGAGGTTGTAAATGTAACCAACCGGCAAATAATAATAAACTTGATAACAATAATAAAAAGATTGAACCATTATATAAATCATCATTCGTACGCATCCCAATTGTATACCAAAAATGATAAACACCTGAGTAAGCAATATTTACAGGGTAAAATACCCCACCTTTTGTAAATGCCTTTAATGCTGGTTCACCAAAATGTGGATCCCAGATTGTGTGTGCAATGGGTTTAACCTTTAAAGGGTTTAAGATCCATTGTTCAAAATTTCCTTGCCAAGCAACATGAAATAAATTACCTGATGTCCAAAGAAAAATAATTGCTAAATGACCGAAATGTGAAGCAAAGATTTTATTATAAAGATTACTTTCAGTCATATTGTCATGCGCTTCTAAATCATGCGCCGTAGCAATACCATACCAAATTCTACGTGTTGCCGGATCTTCGGCAAGAGCTTGACTAAATTTTGGAAATTTAGTTGCCATAATTTTTACCTCTTTTAATTTTAACCAACGGAAATAATTCTTGCATGGAAGAATGCCCAAGTAGTACCAATACCACCTAGTAAGTAATGACCTAAACCAACAGCACGACCTTGTGTAATACTTAATGCACGTGGTTGAATTGCTGGAGCAACTTTAATTTTATTGTGTGCCCAAACAATTGATTCAATTAATTCTTGCCAGTAACCACGACCACTATATAAGAACATTAAACTAAATGCCCATAACCAATGTGCACCTAAGAAAATTAAACCATAAGCTGATAATGCTGAACCATATGATTGAATAACTTGTGAAGCTTGCGACCAAAGAAAATCACGCAGCCAACCGTTTACAGTAATTGAACTTTGTGCCCAATTACCCCCAGTAATATGTGAAATTGCTCCATTTGGACCAACCGTCCCCCATACATCCGATTGCATTTTCCAACTGAAATGGAAAAGGACAACTGAAATACAGTTATACATCCAAAATAGTCCTAAAAAAACATGATCCCATGCTGAAACTTGACATGTACCACCACGACCTGGCCCATCACACGGGAATCGGAAACCTAAATTTGCTTTATCCGGGATTAATTTTGAACTGCGTGCAAATAGAACACCCTTAAGTAAAATTAGTACAGTTACGTGAATCGTAAATGCATGGATATGGTGAACCATAAAATCCGCCGTACCTAATTTAATTGGCATCATTGCAACTTTTGAACCAACAGAAATTACATCCCCACCAAACGCGTAACTTGCAGTAGCTAGTGCATTTGGGGCTGTTTTACCAGGTGCTAAAATATGAACATTTTGAATCCATTGAGCAAAAATCGGTTGTAATTGAATTGCTTTATCCGAGAACATATCTTGTGGTCTACCCAATGCACGCATTGTATCATTATGAACATATAATCCAAAACTATGGAAACCTAAGAAAATACATACCCAATTTAGATGAGAAATAATAGCATCACGATGACGAATTACTCGGTCTAATAAATTATTGTAATTATCAGCCGGGTTATAGTCTCTAACCATGAAAATTGCACCATGTGCCGCACCACCAACAATACAAAATGCGCCAATCCACATGTGATGGGTAAAGATACATAGTTGTGTTGCATAATCTGTGGCCAGATATGGATACGGTGGCATTGCATACATATGGTGAGCAATAATAATAGTCAATGAACCTAACATAGCTAAATTAATAGCTAATTGTGCATGCCAAGACGTTGTTAATATCTCATATAAACCGGTATGCCCAGCCCCAGTAAATGGACCTTTATGTGACTCTAAAATTTCTTTAATACTGTGTCCAATACCCCAGTTAGTTCGATACATGTGTCCAGCAATAATGAATAAGCAAGCAATTGCTAAATGATGATGTGCAATATCACTTAACCATAAACCCCCTGTTACTGGATTTAAACCACCTTTAAATGTTAGAAAATCTGAATATTCACCCCAATGACCACTAAAAAATGGTCCAAGGCCCTTCGTAAAACTCGGGTATAATTGTGACATTAACTCTCTATTTACTAGGAATTCATGTGGTAAGGGAATTTCTTGTGGAGCTACACCAGCATCTAGTAATTTGTTAATTGGTAATGCAATATGAATTTGATGGCCTGACCAAGATAATGAACCTAAACCTAATAAACCCGCTAAGTGATGATTTAACATTGATTCAGCATTTTGGAACCATTCTAATTTAGGGGCCGCTTTATGGTAATGAAACCAACCAGCGAAAATCATTAATGCTGACATTATTAAACCCCCAATAGCAGTCCAGTAGAGTTCAATTTCACTTGTAATTCCTTCAGCACGCCAGATTTGAAAAAAGCCGGAGGTAACTTGTACACCCTGAAAATTTCCACCTACATCCCCATTTAATATTTCTTGACCAACAACAGGCCATACTACTTGCGTACTTGGTTTAACAGTTGTTGGGTTTGATAACCATGATGAATAATTTGAAAAATATGCACCATGGAAGTGCATACCACTAACCCAAAAGAAAATAATTGCAAGTTGCCCGAAATGTGCACTGAAAATTTTTCTTGAAATATCTTCTAGTGAGTTCGTTTGACTATCAAAATCATGTGCATCGGCATGTAAATTCCATATCCAAGTTGTAGTTTTCGGACCCTTCGCTAAAGTTCGTGAAAAATGGCCAGGTTTCGCCCATTTTTCGAAGCTAGTATCTACTACATCCTTATCAACAAGAATTTTAACTTTTTGAGCTTCGCGCTCGCGTGAACTTATTGACATATTCTTAAGTTAAAGATAAAATTAGAAACGCTCAAATTTCTGAATACTGTTCTATTCCAAAGTAAGTTTTCTTAATGTAATTATAGGGGATAAATTAAAAAAGATCGCGACTAGAAAAATTTAATAAGAAAGGAACCTTTAATAATTGATATAATATTAATAATTATAAAGAAAACTCTTTGAATAGAAAAGAGTCAGAAATTTAGGCTTTTCTTAATTTAACATTAACAAATAAATAACAGCTCATTGTTTTTAGTTAGATCCTTTGAACGAATAATATTTCGTCTTGAAAGAGAAATATTATTTTGTTTTCGATCTAACGTCTTTTGAAAATTTTTTTATCAGAATTGAAGATTGTATTAAACTAAAATTTTCTTTCAACAAATTTTTCTGTAAACTTGTTGATTTAAGGTAAACCAATTTTAGTGTTTTCTACTTCAGTTTGACTGTTAGTTTTGATTTTGTAGTTTTACTTCTTTTATTAAAAGAATTTATAAGTTATCTGCGCCTATATTCGCAATTTGGCATGACTTGATGATTTAATTTATATCAAAAGAATGAATTTAAGATCTTTCGATCTAATTTTGAAAAGTTTAATATTATACGATGTTTAATTTTTGGGAAATGTTTTACGTGTCGAATGATCTACTTCCCTTTCGCATGACCTTTCTAAAAATTTATCCCAAAATATATAAAGTTCAAGCTAAACTTGCTGAAAAACGCTGGATAAAAAAGTAAAAGTAGATATGGAGCTTTAAAACTTCTTAACAACTTTAGGCCATAATATATCGCCATCTTTATCAACAACATGTTAACGCGTTTAATTTTTGAACTCAACGAATAACAATAATTTTGAACTTGTTCCTAGCAGAAATACGTCTCGAAATCAAAATTTTCATTATTTCAATAAAACGAATCATGACGATTCATTAGATCGTTGAGTTCTTTAACATGTCGATTGAATTTACTATAAATTATCGGATCTAAACGTTATACGTATATATATATATTATGGTTTATAATTTATTTATGTTATTAAAAATTTAAAATTATATATTTTATTAATTTAATACAACGTAAAAATTTGCGGATTTATAAAGAATCGAGCTTCAATTATTAAGACGTCTGAAGTGATTTGTTTTTGTAAATTTCTGTAAAAACTTAAACTTTTTCGAGTAAAATATCTTTTCCAAAAAATAACAAAATCTAAAAATATACATTAAAACAACTTAGGTGAAATTTTACGACGTCTTAATTTAGAATACGGAAAAATGTCCCCCGTGGGGTACAACATAAATTATTCTATTTATGACTATTTCTTATTTTCTTTCGATACCAAAAAACTAAGATTGGCTAATTAATTCTTAATTTTACTTTCGTTCTTATTTATATTGATTTTTATTTTAAATTTTATAAATAATTTGCAATTTTTTGGGAGAATTTTAAGATTAATTAAATAGAACCTATAATTTCTAGATATTTCTATAAATAAAAAAGTAATTACAAGTTCTAATAAATCAGTGCAAATTTTCTTAAAACAGTTCCAATAAATCGTTTGACTATCGACATTATTTGCATTTGAATCCAACTATACGTTTTCGTTTTTTTCTCTAAAGTTGGGTAAAAATGACTAAGTTTAGATTATTTTTTAAAGTTAGATCTAATAGATCATTCAACAAGAATTTTAATTTTGAACTTGGACCTTACTTGAAGTTATTGACATCATAGATTAAAGAGAAAATTAGAACGCTCAAATTTTGGAATAATATTTTAGAAAAGGAAGTTTTTTTAAAGAGTCATAAGGTATAAATTTAATGATATAGTTTATATAAAATTAAATTTACAATATTATGGTCAACAGTAAATCGACAACTGAAGTCGTGAAACAACAATACGAGGAAATAATCGCAGTGCTATCATTTTTCAGTATTTTCTCAAATGATATAAGAAAAGGACATTGCCACACATTTTCGAGCCGCCGAAACCAGCGTGCAAAACATTAACACAATGGGAATTAGATATTAAGCTCGTAATATTGAAGAATTCCGGAAAATCTATTTGTATATTGTGGGATAAATTTAAAAATATTTCGAGACACTTAGGACGCAGACCCTTTCTGGTTCCTGCTGTTCAATTGGTTGGATACGAACTGTTATAATTAAAATAAGCACTGAAAGCGTCGAATTTTGCCTAAATATTACTCTAAATCCAACGATCCAAATAATAGATCGGTACAAAATATTTTTAAAGGTTCAACAAAAACTGGATTACTTGTCAAGTGTAAAAAAACAGCCAAATCTGTCAAAATAATGTGCATATGACGAACGCGTCCGTTTATCGTTTCCCGACAAAGGATGAATAGGAATTTCACCGAATTAAATAAAGAAATAATTGAATTGAAATCTCAGCTAAAGAAACGAAGTCATAATTATATCAATAACAAGGATCAACCCAAAATCTGGATATGGTCATTAATGACATTTTTAGTGATGTAATGACGAAAATGTCCAAACGTAATATTCAGGCATTAGGCCGCGTTAGTTTTAGTGCCAAAATCGATTTTACAAGTGAAGGAGGAGTGAAAATTGGGGAGATTGAAAAAATCATGATATAGCCCTCACTGAAGTAGAACAAATGACGAGTTAAATGAAATTTAAAAAAAAATTCGGCTAACAAAAAAACAAAAACAGCTCTAATAGATAATTATCTTGATTTGAAAGAAGAATTCATTCTAAACGGTCAGCGGAATTTCAATAAAAAATATAACACCGTAAAAGCTTGGGACGATCAACTAAAATGGTGTTAATGAACACGTTTCAATTAGAAGTAAATCTTTCCCACAGGGGGGTTAGAATGGCTTATTAACAACTTTTAATCGACTATGAAAGGATTTCTGTAAGCCGTCTATTCGTGAGCTTTAATCGAATTACGAAATCGAATGACATGACTGAAGTTGTAATTTTATTATGTTTTGAGGGAAGAATATACATAAAAGAAACCTTTATAAATTTATAAAAAAATATCATATTTATCACCTAGAAACATGGGAAATCAGAGATGTTGCAAAATATGACGTCTACTAAAATGCACAATAATTAATAATTTTTAAACCAAACTGATACTTATTTTGTATTTTGGTTAATTTTTAATTTTTTATCAAAAAAAAATTAAAAATGAATGTACAGTAAAGTTGGGTTTGCACCCCGGAGGTTATTTAATAATAATTAAAACGAATGAAACTATAAAAAAATTTGGGAGAAGACCCATTACAAAACTTAAGGCGGAGTTACCGGCTGAGAAATTTTGTTAATGGACCAAAATATAACTGAAGGGTGGTGTCTTTAGATGGCAGCAGAGGCTTGGGAAATGACTAAGCTGTATTCAATCGCAAATTTCATGAAAAGGCGCTGTCGGGACACAAGCATTATATGAGGCTATTGTAGGATTTCAAAATATTACTTCTGCTGGTATGCGAGGTCTATGTGCTTCTTCTACGGATTGCCGATGAGGCGGTTATGGGTATCCCAATAAAACACAGTAGGTAAAATGTATGATAGTCGTCAAGTTAACGTAGCTTCTAATTTACAGCTTTTAGTTTTATACAAACTGAATTATTAGATAGTTTAGTTTACATCAAGTTAATTGAAAAAGATTGTAATTAAGAAGTTTTTTTATTGTGTTTAAAATGTAAAAAACAACAAACATTTTACTTCCATTAAATATTTTAAAATAAGTATTTGTTATATAAAATTCATCAATTATTACTCAACAGAAAAACAATAAATAAATATATAATATTAAAAAAGTTATATATAATTATTCATAAATTTATTTTTCAAATTTGATAATAATTTAATATATATATGATCAATAACTGTATTCCAGCGATTCAATTTATTTTTGGGGTAAATGAGAAAGTTGTACCCGAGATTTTTTTAACACGTTCATTAGATGGAACAACAGGGACCGCAACTTTTCGATTTAAAAATCCTAAAATTTTTGAGATAATGAAATCAAAAAATAATGAAGTTATTGCGATGTATCTTGTTAGATCCAAAAAAATATTAGAAACACGTGATATTCAGGTTCGTTTTATTAATGGTAAACCCGATTTATTAGAGACCATTTATATTATGAAAAATAAACAAGATTGGGATTATTGTCTAACATTTATCGAAAAATATAGTCAAATTAATGGATTACTATTTAATCAACCCTTAAAATAATACAAAAATTCGACAACACAATTCAACTTTTCGCGATTATAAACTGGTAGTAAAATTATTAATTATTTGTCTATGATGAATCAAAGTCTGTTAATAATAGATTTTCTATCGATTTGTCTTCTTTTTGGCACTCGATTCCCTGTTTTTTCAAACTTTTCGTCCTTATTCTCAAATTCAGTATACCGGAAAGAGTTGTACTATAAGTTTATTAATCTAAATTAATTGATGTTGGTAAATCGAGTGCAATAAAAGTAATATTTCGTTTAAATAAAAGCTCTTGAAACTTTAAAAACTCCAAAGTATTTCACATTGATCACCTTATTCCCTTAAAATATCATTCGTTAATTCTTCTTTTGTTAACTTTGACTGATTTTTAATTTCCTTGGTTCTAAATTCAACTTCGACTCGAATACCGTTGAATTCTATTTTGAATTAATTATATTTTTATGTCTCCGAAGAAGAATTTTCTTCTGGGATTTCTAATGACACTGGCGCATTTATATTTTGTATTTTTAGTTTCTCTTCTTTTATGGAAAAAGTAGTATAATTAAATTACAATTTAAAAGATTGAATAATAGAATTTATTTACAAATAATTAACCGAAGTTTAGATCCTAAATTTATATAGTGTCAGATCAAATATTCGGCCCAAAAGGAGTAAAATATCTGCATGTATACCGGTTAAGAGTTGATAACTCGTATAATTCTTTAAATAAAATTTAGGGAAAATGAATAAATGGAAAAGTAAGATTAAGGGGGTCTAGAATGGCCAATTAAGGTTCCAAATTTAAACGAATAAAAATTCTAATTTTAAAGAACTGATTTTGTTTTTTTTTTACTTTTATAAAAAAAACTAACAATAAAATAAATAATTTATTTTCTTAAGCCTTTAAAGTAGCAAAATTATACTTCTATTATTTGTATCAATCACAAAAGAATCAGAGTTAATGTGATTGGATCGAGACATAATAGTTTGACTTGCAATAACCAGTTTCGCCGGAGACACCTAGGTTTTGCTATATTTTTTTAATCTTTTGGAACAATGAAAATAATGAGCAACTCCTATTATCAAAAATCCAAGAACAGTTATAACTTAATAATAAAGATTTTTGTTTCGATCTTGGTTTATTTTTGTTCAGAAGAGTTTTCTTTAAATTTTTAAACTTAATTGTTTTGTTATTTATTAAATGTTTTTACATAACTTTTAATTTTATAAATTATAATATAACTAATTGAAAATAAAACTAAATATTATGAAATCAGACTTTTTTATTACTGGTGTCTGGATGGTGTTTTGCATGAGTATAAATATCATAAGATAACATTCACGCTCATTTCTCATGAAATATAATATATTTTATTATTTATCATTTTCATGATAAATAATAAAAAAAATAGTGATCCTTTATAACTTTTTCTAAGTAACGATTTGCTCTTTTATTCATGCCGAAAAGATTAAATTATTTGATTTAATGTCGATAAACTGTTATTAAAAAATCTCCATATTAAAAATGAGATAGACTTGATCATCTCATCTTGATTTTATTGTAACTTGAAACTATAATTAATTAAAGGCGATATAGCTAAGTGGTAAGGCAGAGGATTGCAAATCCTTTATTCCCCAGTTCGAATCTGGGTGTCGCCTACTTTTCGTGGGGGCGTGGTGAAATGGTAGACACAACGGACTTAAAATCCGTTGGCCTTACGGCCGTGAGGGTTCAAGTCCCTCCGCCCCTAATTTTTTTTCGAATTTTTGCCTGTGTGTGATGTGATGTAGTTAGTATTTTTGAATTAAATTAGTATGACTTTTTATGTATTTAGCAATTGTAAAATAAAAATATTTTATAATCTTTGCTCACAAATTTATTGATAGAACAACATAAAAATAGTACAATCATATTTAATAAAACTTCTTATTTATAAAATTAATAATTTTATTGTAATTAATTTATTTTCTAGATAAATATTTAAAAATGACTAATGCCGCCTGAAATACGTTGAAATAAATATGGGTAGATTATTACCTATATGGATTTTGATGCAAATAATAGAAGAGTACAACTTCTGATCAGATACAAGTTAAACCCATGATTTTTGTTAGATGTATGTCTTTCCTTTTTCTTAAAGAACCTTATCACTCTCTGCTATCACTGGAATAAATTATCGATCGTTCATTAGTTATATGCACCTTCAATAAATAATGACTTTCAAGATTTTCTTAAACTAACACGTAGATAAGTCGTTAATCTATCAACATAATATTCTTTTAGCAATTCATCTAAAAAAATAGATTCTTCTAAATTTGTTCACGATTCGACAACATAACTTTAAGTGAATTTTATTTCTGATACAGAAACCCAGATCTATAGATTAGAAACTTGAATTAATCATCTAAACTTGGTATTTCTTTCTTCGTTCGAACCAATGAACTTAACAAATTTTTGTAAAAATGCGATCCCCTCCATTCTTGTGAGTTTAGGGAGACTGAAATCGAGAATAATACACCAATCTCTATAATCTCATATAATTCATTTTAATAAATATAGACAATCGATTATCATAATGTAATTATTATTCGTAAATTAATGAAAAAAACTATGGCAAAAATGGTAAAGTGATCATAAGAAATAAAAATAGAGAACGTTTTGTTTTTTCACTTCTTAAGATAATCAATATGAAACTTCCTCATTTATCCGAATCACTTTTGGCCGCTCTAGATCCTGAACTGATTCCAGTGATTTAATATTCTTTTGATATTTGTTCGCCGAGACAAACTCACCAGATTGTGAAATTTTGATTTATTATTCGAATCGAAGTTCTTTAATTTCTAAAATAGTGGTTGTTTCTATTCCGAACCGTAATTGATCGCGCATGAAAAATCGATTCGATTATTAAATCGTCTGAAATTTGTCCATTATAATAATTTCTTATCGCACGAATTTACCACGGTATATCTCGTTTCGTAAGTTGTTTATGCACTAATTTGACTTTCTTTAACTAAATGGTTCATCCTAATTTCAATTCGTCGGATGTTATTAACGTAAAACAGAGAAATTGATAAACTATCTCCCATTTTTCTAATAATTTTCGCACTTCTAATTCTCTAAAATATTTTTTTAATCTAAATACTATAATCCAATTGAACCGGTCGATTGTATTTTTAAGTAAGAGTCACATTCGAATTAAACAAATGTTTTATACGTAATTTTCAACGTCTTTTACTGCATAAATTTTCCTCAACAATTAATCGTTTCGCTTGTTACGGAATCAAATACGATAATTTTTTAAGATACAGTTCGTTTAATCCCAATAATCTAATTCTTGGATTCGATATAGAACCTTAGGCTTACGATTTTTGATTAACATCGGTAAAATATTATGTCGCGTTATTCCCACGCAAACTGTTCTAAGTTATTTTCTATTTAAATTTTAGTTTGTAATATTATTACACATAATAACGTGATTTTTTCATGTATGAGTGATAATATCTTTAAATAATTTTTTCATCTTACTAGGATTTTTTTTGTATTAAATTACTAAATGCAAATATGATTGAAATTTGTTTTTGTTTTGACTAGCAAAATTTTTGTTCATTAATCGTTTCTTCATTTGATCTTTTAATTTTTAACTAAGTAAATATTTACATCAACAACATCCAAATCTCTATAAGACAAATTGGCGTTAACCTAAATTGATGCGTATTCTGGCCTTTCCAATTCTAGGCAATAATATAAATGAAACACTAGGCTTTTCTTTTATCTTTTTCCTAAACGATTACGCAGTTTTCATTCAGCTTTTTCCATAGCACGAAGATACCACTGAGAAATACAAACATTAAGAAATAGAAATATATGAGCGAAAGATCTGGGTTTATATTTAAATCTTGATTATTCCTATTAATGATTTGATATTAATTTTTTTCAACTAGACCAGAAATCAATGAGTACTGTATGCGTTCAACTAATTTCGTTAAAGCCCCTGATCTAGCACCGGCACAGATCTAATCAGTAGCCTCTACTTTCGGCATCGCAACCAGCGGAAAAGCACTATTTGATTCGTCCGTCTTGGCTCCACGTAAAAAGACTTTGAAATTAAAACCTCATCCATTATTTTGTGAAGATCTTCTTGAAATAATTTTAGTCTGAAGTGGCCTGGAATTAAACTTAGAATCATTTACCAACTTTATTCCGCGTGGGTTTAATTTTAAACTTTCCATAACATCGGGTATCGATTAGCACTGTCATTTAATATATGTCAACTTTTTTAAAAATTTTTAATATAATTTTAATATTATTTATCTAATTATTTTGTTTTAATATATAACGTTTTTACTACGCAATCTTATGTGCCATAAAAAATATTTTTGTATTTCATGTATTAGATTTCGAAGTACTTATCGGTATGAAATTTTTACAATTGATCTTGGTTCCTTCGTTTGAGATAAGTTACCAATTTACATTACTTCAATCATTCACCACTAATTACCATTTTTTCGAAAATTTTACTCTATTTGAATTCAAAAAATGCGAAACGCAGAATCGCAAAATTATAGAACGATCATCGCTATTGGTGTATTTCGAAATTACAACTTACTATTAATAATTTCTTCCACGGCTTAAAATTTTTCAATTAACGTTTAATCAATGAAGACCACTATTTAAAACTTTTTTTGCCAATTCTATAATTTTTATTTTTATTGTAAATAAAAATAAGTCATATATATTATTTAGTAACAACTTAAATTAAAAAATAATTAATTTAAAAAAAACGAAACTATATTCTTAATTTTAGAAATATGAACTATTAATTCTAAAAATAGTTTAGTTTTAGAAACTTCGATCGATCTATTGTCGGAATATATGAAAAAGTTATATATTATCAATGATTTTGAGAGAGTATTCGGGGTAACCCCTTATTACATTAGAGAATAATCAACCATTAATCTACAAAACTAACTTCAGTAACTACTTAGTTACATAGTACTACACATTGTATTACAAAGCAATGAAAAATTTTAGGGATTATTATAAATTTTAAAGCTAGTGTATAATGATATATATACAAGTTTTGAAAATTCACTAATATTTCAAGGAAAAACACATTTTAGAGGAAAACTCAATTGTTTTAGCAAAGGCATTTTTCGGAAAAAAATCGGTAAAAAACGGATGCTTTTCTACTACCTGAAAAATCTGGTAAATGTGCGGTGGAATGTAACCATAAATAAATAATTCATATTTAAAAATAAATAAATAAGATGAAAAATAAATTACAAAAAATTAAAAAGAGTCAATTTATTGCAGAATCTGAAGTTGAATCAAAGTTAGATATTTTAGTAGAAGGGCAAACCAATAATTCGAAAGAACTTCAAGCTATTCGAAATGATTTGCAGAAAGGTTTTATCGGATTAGCCTTACGAAACGAAGAGCTTCTAAAATCAAACGATCAACTCAAACCACAATTAGATGTAGTTCTGAAGGAATTAAATCTAATCAAACAAGAACGAGAAGAAAAAGAAGCTCGAAAGCAAGCTCGTGCGAGCCGGAAACGAATTGCTCTTCGTATTTTAGACGTCATCCGCGTTATCGTACAGATAGAAAGTTTTCGGGAAATAAAACGCATATTTCCAGGTTGAAAAACAATCATTTAGAACTGAAACTTTAACAATTACTTTTGTGCGGTTATTCCACGGTTGTTCGCGTGTAACTGTAATAATCAGAAAGGCTGCGATGCTTTGGAACTGGTCTTCACTAAACCATTGATCTAGAGAAAGGGACCGTAAGCTATGAAAGAATCGGACTAATTCTTGTCTATTATCGTAGGTATTATCTAACCCAATATTTTTAGTAAATTCAACTAGAGGAAATGAAAAAGATTGGAAAGTCTGACCCTGAAGAATTTCTTCATAATAAGAGAAACGCCGACTAAAAGATAAAAATTGTAATAGTCGATAAAAGTTTTTTTGTTCACCAAGCGAAGTTTCTTGGATTTTGTAAGTTGTTGATATAGAATTAAAAACTAAAGAATTAAGGGGGGTTTTTGTTTGTCGCAGAATAACCAACCAATCCGTTAGTTCTGTATCAAGAACTAAAGCAACTCTTAAATATTGATAAAAGCATGTAGCGATTAAGTTTTCAAATTGTAAAAATGTTTGGTGCAAGTTTAAAAAGTAGTTATGATAACTTTTTGCTTTTGCTTTTTTAATTTCGAGTTCAAATTTTAAAAAATAATTATCGCCTGGCTTGTAGGTTCTTAAAAAATAATCCCCTTTCCTAGTCTCCAGACCAAACCCCGTGGTAAGAACAGGTTCTGTTACGTTGAGGATAGCGAGCCTTATATTTTTGAACACAGCGTTCCCTGAAATCCTGAAAAACTAAATCATCGATTACTTGTTTCTCACGGATATAATTAATATCAAATCTACCAAGTACGAGATCAAAGTGATCGAAATCAGACCAATAAAATTCTCCAGATTTTAAAAGATTGTATAAGTGGGCTGCGTTTTCGCCCGAAAACTGAATTAAAACAGTCCTAGCTTTATGTTCACTCGAATTTAGTACAAATACCAGTTGATGAGATTTGTTATTAACGAAAAATGTTCTTTGCGAGGATTTTTGTATTTTTGATCGACAAGATAAGAATCAAAACCATAATAAAAATTAAAAATATTTGCTATTTCTTGAGTTTGACTTGTTCCATTTCGTAAATTAAAAGTTATATAATCAACTGTCAGCTTGCGATTTTGAAAAGTTATATTACTTTGCTGCATAGTGTAAATTAAATTTGAATGATAATATTGTTTGTACTTTTGAAAATTAATAAATTAGAACTCGAACTTGAGCCAATAGGGTTACAGAACTCAACTTTAGTGGTCGATAATCAAAATAATAAAATGCCATTATTCTCCCAGTTTCCATAATTTATAATTTTCACTTGGAGTAGTTAAACAATAATTAAATCGTTAAAAAGCGTCTAAACTTTATTCTCTATGATCAAGCATGGACGCTTCATATTTTCAAAAAGATTACATTAAAGTGAAGTGTGAAGAAGAACTCAATTGCATAATTCAATATGATTGAACTCGCTACTAAATTGACTAACTCTTTATAGATAAGTTTTTTTATGATACCTGTACTAAATATATCTAAAACAATCAACTCTGAAGTCGTTTTTTAGCGAGAACAAAACGCTTACAAAAATTTATTTATGGTTCGAAGTCAATAAATGGGCCACATTAAATCAATACAATTTTTACGGGTTTCATTTCGCGAAAATAATTATAAAGTCCATCGTTCTTAAACTTTCTTTTGCATATAATAATCGCAATAAAATCATTGAGTCACTTAAAACTAAAATCGAGAGCTCGAAATTAAAAAAATGGGCAATCAAAGCACTTAAAAAACAAACGAAAAGTTAAATTTATGAGTATTTCGATTGATTTTTAGAATAATAATGATTACCAAGATATAAATAGCACATTTATTAAACTATTAGACTATTTTAATTTTTTAAACTTTGATCTATACTTTTTTATTCTATTAGAAACATATTTTCCCATCTAATCTTAAGACGTAACAAACGACAAATTAACACTTAATAAGAAGCGAAATTTATTAGTAAAAAAATGCAGATGATTGAATTTCAGTATGTTGTTAGTGGTACTCGAGTAATTTCTTTTTATAAATTTATAATTTAAAATTATTCTAAAGCGTAGCCTTTTCATTTGATAGATCTATCAATATAGTAAGTTCAAACTTTTTATTTTTATTGAGCAAAATATAATTTTTTTCAAAAATAAATGTTTTAATATTTATCGATAACTTCTCAACTGCGTGTATTAGATGTTAACATCAGATTAGATCACTTGATAAATTATTATTAGAGTAAGTAAAAGTTTTTGTGTTTATAAGTAATGATCGCTCGCACGAATCTATTTCACACGTAGAAGGATCGGTTGAAAATTTCAAAATATGGCGTAGTATTTTTTGTTAAACAATTCTTTATTTAAACAAATTGATTCTTTCGATGTATATAATTTATTTTCGAAGATAAAAATCAAACTTATGAAATTAAAATCCCTGAACTTAACAAATTAAAATAATATTATTGAAATAAACCATTACGTAAGTAAATGGTTCGAACAAATTTCTCTAGTTTGAACTGCGATTATCTCTTAGTCCGGTGCTATTTTTTAATTTGATTTTTGTAAAACCTTTTTAACTAAAAAAATGCGCAATAATTTTCTTTTTCACATAATTACTATGGATCGAAATTTCGACCGGCCGTTAGGTTTTATTATTAAATATAAAACATTTAGACTTTAATTTTATGAACAAAATTACTTTTGAATTATTGACAATTAATTTTTTGTTATGTACAGTATATTTATGGAATTAAAACTTATATTGAGTTTCGATAACATCATATTTAATTGGATATTTTGAGAGTTTGATCCTGGCTCAGGATGAACGCTAGCGGCATGCCTAACACATGCAAGTCGTACGAAATTATTTTAGTGGCGGACGGGTGAGTAACACGTGAGAATTTACCTCTAGAAAAGGGATACTACTTGTATTAAACCCTTATATGCTTGACAGTGAAAAGAAAGTCTATCTAGAAATAAGCTCGCGTCTGATTAGTTAGTTGGTTAGGTAAGAGCTGACCAAGACGATGATCAGTAGTTGATTTGAGAGGATGATCAGCCACATTGGAACTGAGACACGGTCCAAACTCCTACGGGAGGCAGCAGTGAGGAATTTTCTGCAATGGGCGCAAGCCTGACAGAGCAATGCCGCGTGAGGGATGACAGCCTTTGGGTCGTAAACCTCTTTTTTCAAGGAGGAAGTTCTGACGTGTACTTGAAGAATAAGCATCGGCTAACTCCGTGCCAGCAGCCGCGGTAAGACGGAGGATGCAAGTGTTATCCGGAATTATTGGGCGTAAAGCGTCTGTAGGTTGTTTTGTAAGTCTATTGTTAAAGATCGAAGCTTAACTTCGAAGATGCGGTAGAAACTGCTTAACTAGAGTATGGTCGAAGTAGAAGGAATTTCCAGTGGAGTGGTGAAATGCGTAGATATTGGAAAGAACACCGATGGCGAAAGCATTCTATTAGGATATTACTGACACTGAGAGACGAAAGCTAAGGTAGCAAATGGGATTAGATACCCCAGTAGTCTTAGCTGTAAACGATGGGTACTAAATATTGCACGTATCGACCCGTGTGGTGTTAAAGCTAACGCGTTAAGTATCCCGCCTGGGGAGTACGCTCGCAAGGGTGAAACTCAAAGGAATTGACGGGGGCCCGCACAAGCGGTGGAGCATGTGGTTTAATTTGATGCAACGCGAAGAACCTTACCAGGGTTTGACATGGGACTTAGCTTTTTGAGAAAAAAGTAACCTTCGGGAGGTCCACACAGGTGGTGCATGGCTGTCGTCAGCTCGTGTCGTGAGATGTTGGGTTAAGTCCCGCAACGAGCGCAACCCTTGTTTTTAGTTAATTGGTTCGCCTATTCTAAAAAGACTATCGGTTATAAACCGGGGGAAGGTGAGGACGACGTCAAGTCAGCATGCCCCTTACATCCTGGGCTACACACGTGCTACATTGGGTTAGGACAATGAGATACAATTTCGTGAGAAAAAGTCAATCTATAAACCTACTCTAAGTTCAGATTGTAGGCTGCAACTCGCCTACATGAAGTTGGAATCGCTAGTAATCGCTGGTCAGCTACACAGCGGTGAATTCGTTCCCGGGCCTTGTACACACCGCCCGTCACACCATGGAAGCTGGTTACACCCGAAGTCGTTATTCTAACCGTTTGGAGGAAGGCGCCTAAGGTAGGGCTAGTGACTGGGGTGAAGTCGTAACAAGGTAGCCGTACTGGAAGGTGTGGCTGGATCACCTCCTTAAAAGATTTTTCTTAGGTCGATTTTCTTATACCTCATTTTTCTGATATAAAATTTAACTTTTGGGCTATTAGCTCAGTTGGTTAGAGCGCACCCCTGATAAGGGTGAGGTCCCTGGTTCAAATCCAGGATGGCCCAACGGGGGTATAGCTCAGCTGGTAGAGCGCTGCCTTTGCAAGGCAGATGTCAGCGGTTCGAGTCCGCTTATCTCCACAATATTTATGGCTAAAATTAAATTGATTGAAATTCAAGTAATTAAGGGCTTATAGAGGATACCTTGGCACTTAGAAGCGAAGAAAGACGTGGTTACCGACGAAACGCCTCGGGGAGTTGGAACATGCTGTGATCCGTGGGTATCTGAATAAGGAAACTTCTTAGAACTACTTATTGAATATAAATAAATAAGCAAGAGTAAACCTGGTGAACTGAAACATCTTATTAACCAGAGGAAAAAAAAGTAAAAATGATTCCCGTAGTAGCGGCGAGCGAACTGGGATTAGCCCAAACTAATTATTATAAAATTAGGGTAGTGGGAAAGTTAAACAATAGATAAAAAAGTTAGATGAATTAGTTGGAATACTAAACGATACAAAGTGAAAGTCTTGTAGTTGAAAACTTGAAACACTAATTTATCCCAAGTAGCATGGGGCACGTGAAATCCCTTGTGAATCTGCGAGGACCACCTTGTAAGGCTAAATATTACTAAGTGACCGATAGTGAACAAGTACCGTGAGGGAAAGGTGAAAAGAACCCCGATAGGGGAGTGAAATAGAAATCATGAAACTGTAAGCTTACAAGCAGTAGGAGGACGACTAAACGTTTGACTTCGTGCCTGTTGAAGAATGAGCCGGCGACTTATAGGTAATGGCCTTTGGTTAAATTTGAGGAGCCATAGCGAAAGCGAGTTTGAATAGAGCGTTTGTCATTATTTATAGACCCGAACCCGGATGATCTAACCATGGCCAGGATGAAGCTGAAGTAAAATCCAGTGGAGGTCCGAACCGACTGATGTTGAAAAATCAGCGGATGAGTTGTGGTTAGGGGTGAAATGCTAATCGAATCCGGAGCTAGCTGGTTCTCCCCGAAATGTGTTTAGGCGCAGCGGTTAATAAAAAGCTTGGGGGTAAAGCACTGTTTCTGTGCGGGCTGGTAATACGGTACCAAACAGAGGCAAACTAAGAATACCAAGTGGAGTTAATTAGTAAGACTGTGGGGGATAAGCTCCATTGTCAAGAGGGAAACAGCCCAGATCACCAGCTAAGGCCCCTAAATAATTACTAAGTGATAAAGGAAGTGGGAGTGCAGAAACAATCAGGAGGTTTGCTTAGAAGCAGCAACCCTTTAAAGAGTGCGTAATAGCTCACTGATCGAGCAAACCTGCGCCGAAAATGAACGGGACTAAGTAATTTGCCGAAGCTGTGAGATATTAATTATCGGTAGGGGAGCGTTCTGTTAGATTGAAGTATTAGTGAAAACGGATATGGACAAGACAGAAGTGAGAATGTCGGCTTGAGTAGCGAAAACATTGGTGAGAATCCAATGCCCCGAAAACCTAAGGTTTCCTCTGGAAGGCTCGTCCGCAGAGGGTTAGTCAGGGCCTAAGACGAGGTCGAAAGGCGTAGTCGATGGATAACAGGTTAATATTCCTGTACTATTAAGTGTTGATAATAAGAGACGGAAGAGGTTAATCTAGCCGGATGTTGGTTACCGGTTTAAGCGTTAAAGGTGACGAGAAGTAGAGAAAATACTTTGAGCTAAAGCGTGAATACGAGATATATTTATCGAAGTAGATGATACCATATTTACAAGAAAATCTTACACTGTCATAAGCATTTAATACCTGTACTGTAAACTGACACAAGTGGGTAGGTAGAGAATACTAAGGGGCGCGAGATAACTCTCTCTAAGGAACTCGGCAAAATAACCTCGTAACTTCGGAAGAAGGGGTGCCTATTTAGGCTGCAATAACAAGGTCCAAGCGACTGTTTACCAAAAACACAGGTCTCCGCAAAGTTGTAAAACAATGTATGGGGGCTGACGCCTGCCCAGTGCCGGAAGGTTAAAGAAGTAGGTTAATTATTTATAATGAAGCTAGCGACTGAAGCCCCGGTGAACGGCGGCCGTAACTATAACGGTCCTAAGGTAGCGAAATTCCTTGTCGGGTAAGTTCCGACCTGCACGAAAGGCGTAACGATTTGGGCACTGTCTCAGAGAGGGACTCGGCGAAATAGACTTGTCTGTGAAGATGCGGACTACCTGCACCTGGACAGAAAGACCCTATGAAGCTTTACTGTAGCTTGAGATTGATTTCAAATTCTATTTGCGTAGGATAGGTGGGAGATAGTGAAGATATTTTTCTGGAAATATTCGAATCATCCTTGAAATACCACCCTAATATAATGAGAAATCTAACTTTTTACCATTATCTGGTTGAAGAACAGTTTCAGGTGGTCAGTTTGACTGGGGCGGTCGCCTCCTAAAAAGTAACGGAGGCGCACAAAGGTTTTCTCAAATCGGTCAGAAATCGATTGTAGAGCGTAAAGGTATATGAAAGCTTGACTGTGAGACTTACAAGTCGAGCAGGGACGAAAGTCGGTCTTAGTGATCTGGCGGTACCGAGTGGAAGGGCCGTCACTCAACGGATAAAAGTTACTCTAGGGATAACAGGCTGATCTCCCCCAAGAGTTCACATCGACGGGGAGGTTTGGCACCTCGATGTCGGCTCGTCGCATCCTGGGGCGGTAGCACGTCCCAAGGGTTGGGCTGTTCGCCCATGAAAGCGGTACGCGAGCTGGGTTCAGAACGTCGTGAGACAGTTCGGTCCATATCCGGTGTAGGCGTTAGAGCATTGTGAGGATTCTTCTTTAGTACGAGAGGATCGAGAAGGACATACCTCTGGTGTACCAGTTATCGTGCCAACGGTAAACGCTGGGTAGCTATGTATGGAGTGGATAACCGCTGAAAGCATCTAAGTGGGAAGCCCACCTCAAGATGATTGCTCTTAATCTTAATAAAGATATAAGGTTACGGTAAGATTAACCGTTCGATAGGTATTAAGTGTACGTACAGTAATGTATTTAGCTAAGATATACTAACAAACCGAATACTTGAATTTAAAAATAACTATAGAATTTAATTATATACTTCAATTTGATGCCAGTTTTAAAACTGGTTCAAAATTTCTAAGAGTTACAAATTTAACTTGGTGTTTTTAGCATAATGGAACCACATTGATCCATTTCGAACTCAATTTGTGAAACTTTATCGCGGTAAAAATACTGGAAAGGAAACTTTGTGGGAAGATAACTCAATGCCAAGTCAACCTTGATTTAAAGGTTATAACTTATTAGAGGTAGTTTTGGTTGAGTGAGAACGATTGATAACAGAGTTTAATGGCTATCTACAATTTTATGAACATTAATGTAAAAGAAGAATATGACAGAACAAATATCCATGATATTTTAAAGCTTTTAGACGAAGAATTAGTTGGTTTAAAACCAGTAAAAACAAGAATTAGAGAAATTTCATCGTTATTATTAGTTGATATAATGCGGAAGAAGCTTGGTCTTGTGGCTGGTAATCCGGGTTTACATATGTCATTTACGGGAAGTCCTGGTACTGGAAAGACAACTGTGGCGTTAAAAATGGCGGATATTTTATATAAATTAAAATATATTCGGAAAGGGCATCTATTAACAGTTACACGTGATGATTTAGTGGGGCAATATATTGGTCATACAGCACCAAAAACAAAAGAGGTACTTAAAAAAGCAATGGGTGGTGTTTTATTTATTGATGAAGCGTACTATCTTTATAAACCCGATAATGAGCGTGATTATGGATCAGAAGCAATTGAAATTTTATTACAAGTTATGGAAAATCAACGCGATGATCTTGTCGTAATTTTAGCAGGTTATAAAGAAAGAATGGATACATTTTATGAATCAAACCCGGGATTATCGTCCCGAATCGCAAACCACGTACATTTTCCAGATTATTCATCGGATGAACTTTTAACAATTGGTACGGCAATGCTGGAAGAACAGCAATATCAGGTAACTGAAGAAGCAACAAAGACATTATTAGAGTATATCGAATTACGTATGAAAGAACCATTATTTGCAAATGCGCGTAGTATAAAAAATGCTTTAGATCGTGCACGAATGCGTCAAGCAAACCGACTATTCAGAACTAGTGAAGCACAATTAACAAAAGCCAATTTAACCACGATTCAAGCAGAAGATATTCGTGGAAGTCGTTTATTTATTAACCGTTAAATACCTATGAATAGTATATACAAGAATTTTGAGCATCTTAATACTTTAGTTTTACAATATGTGGATCTCATGATATCTCGTATTGTGGCCCTACCAATTGTTCAAAGTTCACTCGATCTTTTCTTAAGCATTTGGGAGGAAGGTGCCCATACATTTGCATTCGATTATTTTCGTCCCGGGGAAGAGTTCCTACCTCATTTAGTGGAGTCCCTACACCATTTAGTGGAGTCCCTACCCCATTCAGTGGAGTCCCCACCCTATTTAGTGGAGTCCCTACCCCATTCAGTGGAGTGCCCACCCTATTTAGTGGAGTTCCTACACCATTTAGTGGAGTCCCTACCCCATTTAGTGGAGTCCCTATCCCATTTAATCGATTGGGTGATAATTTTATTAATTACTTTAGGAGGGACTTGTTTAGAAGAGAAAGAAAAGTGGGCACATTGGATAATTCCACTGGTCTTTATCATAATTTTGGGTCAGGTTTGGATAGACTCTATTACCGTAAACGTAACATTTTTAAAACCAATTCGAGAGATCCAAAATGGGATTGTCACTCAGATAAGTAGAATTTGGACGCCAGAAGTTCAATTGATAATTTCAGTAATTACTTGTATATTTTTTTGCTATATTTACATAAAGCGTAACATGTTGGCACTTGCACCATTGTATTACATTGCCCATGAATATCTCGTTTTTGGGTTTATTATACTATGCTTACGTTTTTTATTGCAATGGTTCGGGGCTCTAAGTGCGGAGGGTTTATATATATCGGTTCTAAGTAAACTATTCATTAATCCTGTACAAAAATTCCTAGGAACTGTGTTTGAATACGTTGAAAAGATTTTTTCATCTGTATTTCCAGGAAAAACTTTTCCCTTAAAGGGAATGAGTAGCAATATGGCTGTCAGTTTAACTTTATTAATTTGTATAAATGGGACGCAATATACAGAACAATATTGTCCAGCTTCATTCAGTTAATTAGACCTCATATTTCGAATGAAATACAATTTACGTATGAAAGAACCATTATTTTGCAAATGCGCGTAGTATAAAAAATGCTTTAGATCGTCCACGAATGCGTCAAGAACCTATTATTTAGGACTAATGAAGCACAATTAACAAAAGCTAATTTAACAATGATTCAAGCAGAAGATATTCGTGGAAGTCGTTTATTTATTAAAGGTTGACCCTCGCACAAAATTCAAATAATGTGAGAGGAATAAACAAGTAATTATCTTTAATGATAAATCTAAAATATGAAAGAAATAAAAATATAAGATCGTTCTGAGTTTGAATTGAGTAATTATTCTTCGCGAAATTTCCCCGTTATACTTATGGTTTATGGGAAACACTAATTTCATAAGTCTTAAATGTACAAATTTATTATGCTAATAAATTGTATAAAAGAGAAATTTTATTAGAGCTAAGTATCCCATAAAGAGCAAACGATTGTAGGATAACTTGTAACTGTTCCAAGATGATCATTTTTATTTAGGTTGTTTACGGGGTCAATTGTTGTATTTATAGAGGTGATTTGTTCAAAATTTGTATTTTTTGTTTCCTGATTAACAAATCCTTTCGCTTGTAATTCCATTTTAATCGTTTTGAGAACATATTGATACTGAATCTTTTCGATAAATACAGCAATTGACCAAGGTTGTTTCCACTGACTAAAATCGCCCATAAGCTCATACTCATCACCATTCCAAACAAATCCAAAATCGGGTCCCTCTTTTTGAGGTAGACTAATTGATGCCCAACTTTCACGATACCATTTAATATCTAAAGCGACTAACGAATATTCTAAAATATTTAATTCTGTAAGACAGGTTTTAACTGAGCTTAAATGTGACATATACTTTTAATTGAATAAATACAATTGAATTGTTAGTTACTATTATAGTCATAATTCTAAAATTATTATAAATTTTTATGACTTTTTAATTTAAAGAAATTTTTATTAGATTTAAATGTCTTTTCCACTAAGATTATAAATCTAAAAAATATAACTCCATCTATTAGATTTTTCAAGGTTTATCTGATATAAAGTTTAAAATAACTTTAAAATTAGAAAAAAAGTTATTTTAGTTGTAGATTTATAATAATTTGTTAGAATTATTCCATCTGATAAAATGCATCTAAGAAAAAAATAAATTAATTATCAGCGAATAAATAACAACATTTAAGGTAAATATTATACAAAAGTAAGTTTCAATAAATATTTTACTATTTTTTAATAAATTCTAATAGTGATTAAATTTAAAAATTATCAATTATAATAATAGCATTATTATTGAAGAATCGATCAAAAAATCTAGCTGTGATACTGTCCGTAAACAACTGTGGTTTAACATATAAGTTTTGGTTGTTCCATTTTTAAACTTTATCGTAAAACTATAAAAAAGAAAATTTAGTAGTTCTATCTTAATTAATAAAAATTTTAATGCTAGTAATTCACTTATGATTAATCTCATTTCAACTTTACTTATTATATTTATTTTGATTCGTATACCAAATAGTACTACTTTGGAAAATTTTGGAAATCTATCTCAATCCGGAAATTTTGGGCAAGAGTTAGGGAGTCCCAAGACAACGAGAAAAAATTTAGATATTGTTATTGGTAGTCTTGTTCTTGCACTTTTTATTTCTGTTTCTTTAATACACAGTGGTTCAGTTACTCAGCTTATGTGATAAAATTATGGATATATTTACTATAACGGATTTTGATAAAAAATGGACTAGTCTATAGAAAATCCAGTAAAAGAACTTCAACTTCATCGCAATGTTTTTATTTTTTTAGATCAACTACAATAATTTCAGTTCTAAAAAAATAATACGAAAAAATTAGGCAAAAAATAAATTTAAATGCTTATAAATTACTTTGCAAATACTAATACATGATATTAATATCAGTGTATTACTATTTTGTGTTTGCACTAACGCTCTACTCACATTTCCCGAGCCTAGAACTATCATTTGTTTGAGATTGCCCAGAAAGTAACAAACTATGATATTATGAAATTATTATTAGCAAAGGCAAATACTCAGCGTATAAGGAAGGTGTGCGCGCTTTATAAATAAATAATCTATAATCATTGACCCAGCAGAGTTCTTCTTCTATTTCTCTTGTGTTATACCCCAATTCATATAATCATTTACGCAAAGGGCATGGACAAAAACTGCGCAAAACCACACCCATCAGGAACCGACACTCGCTTAGATCCTTTGGATCTAAAAGATAGCTCCATCGCCGTCTGGGCCAATAATCTCCGCATACGCATTTGCCTACCAATCGTACCCAATTATTTACTTCATCGCTGCTTGGGGTGAATCGTCCGATCTATCCTGATTCTGTTTATGGTGACCGCAACCGATTCAAATGCCCATATCCCGTTAATCGAGTGAGAACCGGACTTTTTGGAAGATAAATACCATTGGTTATATCTTTATATAATCCCAATAAGTATTGTGCTAATTTTTGTGTTTGTACATTATACTACCGTGAACGTATAATTTTTAAAACCAATTCGAAAGGTCTAAAATAGGATTCACAACCAGATAAGTAGAACTTGGACCCTAGAAGTTCGATTGATAATTTTATTAATTACTTGTATATTTTTTGACTATGGTTACACAAATCCCAACATGTTACACCTGGGCCATTGTATTATATTGCTAATGAGATGTCACTTTTCACTTAATATTACTCGGTATATTCAATGGTTGGAATTACAAGTACGAACATCATATTACTCTAAGTAATTATCATCGATCCTGTACAAAAATTACTAAAAAATATGTGATTCGTTCGTGTGTACTTTCAGTAAAATTTTTCCCCTTAAAGAGATGATTCTAATATGTCTGTGGGTTTAACTTTCTTATGTTGTATACAGTGGGTTAAATACAGAACAATATTTTTTAGCGATTAAGCGATAACAATTTAACTAGATCTCATATTTTGAAAATGATATAATCATTTGAGAAAAATTGAATTATTTAAAATTATTTATTCAAATGTTTTAGTATTTATAGCAAAATAACATCTTGGTGATTTATTTTTACTAATGATTCGTTTTTAGATTTTATCCTCATATGAAATAATAAATCTAATTCGCTCAAGGTTAAAGCTAGCGTAAGATCAATTTAATTTCACACAAATTCCTAATACCAAATAAATAAGTATTACGAAAGTGTAAATTATTTGTTTTAACACTAAATAATCACTTTTTAAATACATTCTGATTTGGTATTTTGTTGTGCGCTTTTAAGTTTAATAAATTGAATAATTTTCTACTATTTAGTACTATTAATTTATAGGTTCGATGCCCGAGTGGTTAAAGGGGGCGGATTGTAAATCCGCTGGTTTGGCCTACGTTGGTTCAAATCCAACTCGACCCATAATTTTTATTTATTAAGTTTTATGTAAACTTATTATTAAAATGAAGAGTAATCACTTTTTTTCTATTCTTAATAAATCATATTTATAATACGAATTTAAATTAGACTTTTGAATCGTTAAATATAGATATAGTGTTAATTTCTTTAAATATAGACGTATTTATAGTATCCATGTTTTATCAAATTAATTAGAATTTATATTAAAGAGGAAGTACTATGTTTGAACGATTTACTGACCAAGCAATACGTCTTGTGATGCTTTCGCAGGAAGAATCCCGTAGAATGGGACATAATTTTGTTGGGACAGAGCAAATTTTATTAGGGATTATATCAGAACCAAATGGTCTCGCCGGAACTACAATCCGGAATATTAAAAACGGTAAAGTGCGTTCGAGTAAGATTATGATTACATTAAGTGATGCTCGTAAAGATGTTGAACGTCTCGTTGGTCGTGGTTCAGGTTATGTTGCTGTTGAAATTCCATTTACCCCTCGTGGAAAAAATGTTTTAGAGCAAGCAATTGATGAGTCACGTCGATTGGGTCATAGTTATGTGAGTACTGAACATATTCTTTTGGCTTTACTGTGTGAGCGCCAAAGTCTGGCCGTAAAATTACTAAAAGAGTACGGGGTACGCATTCCAACTTTAATAAACAATTTGATGCGGGAAATGAAAATCAATAGACCAAGTGGTAAAGCAGGAAACTGGGAAACTTGGGAGTCGTATATTCAAGGGATTCAAGGGCACAATTCGTCAAACAAACTCGCCAATGGAATGAGTAAAGCCCTTACTTCTTATTGTACAAATTTAAGTGCCGACGCAAAAAAGGGAAATCTTGATCCAGTTATTGGTAGAGATACCGAGATTCAGAGAGTAATTCAAATTTTGTCACGTCGTCGTAAAAATAATCCCGTACTTGTAGGTGAACCAGGGGTTGGGAAAACAGCGATTGCCGAAGGTTTAGCACTTTCAATTTTACGAAAACAAGTTTCACTTGGTTTATTATCAAAAAAGGTAATCAGTTTAGATCTCAGTTTATTAATTGCAGGAACAAAATATCGTGGTGAATTCGAACAGCGGTTAAAGGATATTATTAAAGAAATTCAAATTACAAAAGCATATATTTTATTGATTGATGAAGTTCATACTTTAGTTGGTGCAGGTGCTGCAGAAGGTGCGATTGATGCAGCCAATATCCTTAAGCCACCTTTAGCGCGTGGTGAATTACAATGTATTGGTGCTACTACATCTGCAGAATACCGAAAATATATTGAGCGTGACCCCGCTTTAGAGAGACGTTTTCAACCAGTTCAAATTGCTGAACCCACAATTTTGGTTACTCAAGAAATTTTACAGGGTTTACGTGAGATTTATGAAAAGCATCACCGAGTGATCCTTACAAAAGAGGCTCTAATTGGTGCCGCGTCATTAGCGGCACAATATATTGCCGATCGATTTTTACCCGATAAAGCGATTGATTTAATTGATGAAGCGTCAGCTCGTGTACGTTTCTGTTATGATTTTAATCCACCAGAATTATTAGATTTACTCGAGAAATTAAAATCGGTTCATCATATTGAAAAATTGGCGCGAAAAGATAAACATTCCGAAATAATGGCAAGGTGTATATGCACAGAAATTGATATCCGTCTGCGTTTAGGAGAAGCCGTAGCTGGCTTATGTTCTATATTGATAGAAAACAATAATGAGCAACAAGCACATATTCTTTATTGGCGTTTTAGATTTGTTATTAAAATTCCTAAAGTACTATTAAGACGTCATGATCGTGTTGTTATGTTTTTACCGGATCAAAATATAATGAAACAAAAACTTGCAGCATCAAGACATATTTATACCGTATTTACATCTTTTAGACCATATCTATTGAGCAAATGTAAACTTAAAAATGCACAGACACAACTAATAAAATTATGCCGAATTTTCGAATTCCCTTTCTCCTATTCTACTAACATCAGAAAAAATGAACTTAACCTGAAATACGTACATAGATTTTTATATTCTTTCACAGAAGTGAGAGGGACAAATAAAAATGGTCATCTTGATTTTCAAAAAATCATGAGTCGAAAATATATGAGAGCATCTTTTTTCCTAGATATAGAACAAATCCTTCTATCGCTAGAATCTTCGGAAGAGTCTCTCGATTTTATTTTTGACGGCAAAAATCCGATGAAACCAAAACAAACAAATCCTTTTATTTTTGAAGCAGATATTGCTAATGTCGTATCATCGTGGACAGATATTCCCATTTCAAAAGTAACAAAAAATGAATCAAAAAATTTATTAGAAATTGAAGAACGATTACTTAAACGAGTAATTGGTCAAAATAATGCTGTAGTTGCAATTTCAAAAGCGATACGACGGGCGCGTGTGGGTTTACGTAACCCTAATCGCCCAATTGCCAGTTTTTTATTTTGTGGGCCAACAGGTGTTGGAAAAACAGAAGTTACAAAAGCTTTAGCAGCCGATTTTTTTGGTTCAGAAAATATAATGGTTAGACTAGATATGTCTGAATATATGGAACGTCATACTACGTCGAAGTTAATCGGTTCACCACCCGGTTATGTTGGATATTCCGAAGGTGGTCAACTAACCGAAGCGGTTCGTAGAAAAGCTTATACAGTTATTTTATTGGATGAGGTTGAAAAAGCACACCCAGATGTTTTTAATTTATTACTGCAAGTTTTAGAAGATGGGCGATTAACTGATTCAAAAGGCCGCACAATTGACTTTAAAAATACGATTCTCATTATGACATCAAATTTAGGAGCGGCAGCAATTCAAGAATTTCTTGGAACTACATCTGGTGAGTCGAATAATAATTTAACTTCGGAAAATTCCTCACGTCTTATTGATGATATTTTTACTTGGGAAAATGCGAGTGAGGAATTTACGAAACTTTTAACTATCCTAGGGTTTTGCTTGTCAGACAACAATAACCGTTCAAAAGGGGGAATATGGGAGGAGGAATTTAATAAAAATTCGAATGTTAAATTGTATGAAAATTTATCAGAAAACAATTCCAGTGACTTAGATCTAGATGATAGTTCAAATGATCCGATTAAAAATTTAGTTAATATCGAACTAAAAAAATTCTTCCGCCCAGAATTTTTAAATCGCCTTGATGAAATTATTATTTTTAAACCGTTAGATAAAGAAACAATTGCCACAATTGCTGACAATATGATAGCAAAACTCATTGATAGATTATCGGAAAAAGAGTATTTTTTATCGGTTCCTAATGATGTACGTAGAAAATTAGTTGACGAAGGGTTTGATCCAATATATGGCGCACGTCCATTACGACGGGTAATCACACGACGTTTAGAAGATAATCTTTCAAAAGCAATCTTAGACAACGATTTGGACCCGGGAAGTTCCCTGTATGTAGGACTTAATAGCAAAAGACAATACTTAGTACTAGTAGATCCCATTAATACGAAAGTGTCCAAAAAATTTGAAGACTAAACATAATGAATTCAAAAAATGATAAATTATTCACTTAAATTCCTTTCTGAATTAACTTAATATTCTGAGATACAAGGATTATTTTATTATTTATCAAAAATATAGCAAATTATAAATTACTATTTAACAACATTAAAATAATATCAAACAGTCTACCCTTAGAGGGTAATATTTAAATTAAATATACACAGAGTTTGGTATGGTATAATTTTCAAAATTTATTAGTGCCCAGTTTATTTGGGATTTCACTAATAATAACAATACTATATTGGTTCAGTTTAGTAATTCCGAAATTTGGTTTTTTTCCAAAACTCGTATTACTAATTTAATTTTCATAAATTTTATTATTTTAGGATTCTTACAACACGTTGGGTCATTTCAGGTTATTTTCCTCTAAGTAATTTATATGAATCGTTATTATTTTTAATATGGTATCTATCAACAATTCAAATTTTCGGAGAGTATAAAACGAATAGTAAAATTATTAGGTCTTTAATTTGTCCTATTTGTCTTCTATTGATCAGTTTTTCGACACTAATTTTACCAATTGAGATGTATAAAAACTAATTTTGTTAGCTTAAAAATTATAATCAAATTAATTAATATTACATCTAAGTACGATGTGCTTAGTTATCAACGTTTTATTCTGGGCTGTTATTTTCAACTTTATTTTTGTTAATTGTATATATAGCCAATTGGTCAAAAATAAATGAAATTGATAATTAGCAAATCTAACGACTAATGTTAACTCTTTACCACAACACAATATTAATTTATTAAATAAACTTAATTGTTGAGTCTTAAATTTCCATTTTTAACAATACGTATTATTTCAGGGGTTGTGTAGGCAAATAAAGCATGGGGATCGTATTGGAGTTGGTATCCGAAAGAAACACGGGCGTTAATTATCTGAATTATATTTGCTAGTTATTTACATCCACGATTAACAAAAAATAACACGGCTGGTACGTTTTTATTATTTGGATATGTCGGAGTCAATTTTTTAAGTAAATAAAATTAATAACTCAAGCTCGACCCACTATCGCATCTATCTGTATTCATTTTTAATTTTTGAGAGTTTATATATCATTATAACTATTAAAGAAGAATAGAAAAGACATTATGTCTATTCTATTCTCGTTCTGACTATTTTTTTTACATTAAAGATTAAGCATTAATTGATGGAGCTGAAACAGCTACTGGGAATGCTTGACCTGCTGCTAAATCTAATGGGAAGTTATGAGCGTTACGCTCATGCATTACTTCCATACCTAAATCAGCACGGTTTACGATGTCAGCCCAAGTGTTAATAACACGACCTTGGCTATCTACAACTGATTGGTTGAAGTTGAAACCATTTAAGTTGAATGCCATTGTACTTACACCTAAAGCTGTTAACCAGATACCTGCAACTGGCCATAAAGCTAAGAAGAAGTGAAGAGCACGAGAGTTGTTGAAAGATGCGTATTGGAAGATTAAACGACCAAAGTAACCATGTGCAGCTACGATGTTGTAAGTTTCTTCCTCTTGGCCGAACTTGTAACCGTTGTTGCTAGACTCAGTCTCGCTTGTCTCACGGATTAAACTAGAAGTTACTAAAGAACCATGCATAGCAGAGAATAGTGAACCACCAAATACACCAGCAACACCAGCCATGTGGAATGGGTGCATTAAAATGTTATGCTCAGCTTGGAATACTAACATGAAGTTGAAAGTACCAGAAATACCTAAAGGCATACCGTCAGAGAATGAACCTTGACCAATTGGGTAAACGATGAATACAGCAGTTGCTGCAGCTACTGGAGCTGAGAATGCAACGAAGATCCATGGACGCATACCTAAACGGTAGCTTAATTCCCACTCACGACCCATGTATGAACATACACCGATGAAGAAGTGTAATACAACTAATTGGTAAGGACCACCGTTGTATAACCACTCGTCTAAAGATGCAGCTTCCCAGATTGGGTAGAAGTGAACACCGATAGCATTTGATGAAGGAATTACAGCACCAGTGATGATGTTGTTACCATACATTAATGAACCAGCAACTGGCTCACGGATACCGTCGATGTCTACTGGAGGAGCAGCAACGAAAGCGATGATGTAACAACATGTAGCTGATAATAATGTAGGGAACATTAAACAACCAAACCAACCGATGTATAAACGGTTCTCAGTACTAGTAACCCAACCACAGAAACGCTCCCATAAATTTGTAGTACTTGTTTTTTCTAAAGTAGCAGTCATAATAATCTTTATTTAAAAATAATTTAAAACAGTTTTAATGCCATGTTTAATCCGTATAACATACAGGTTCAACTCGTATATGTATTATAATGCAAAAAAATGAGAATATTTCGGATCGTTTTAAATAACATAAATGATATTAATTATTTTTTTGGCATAATTTTTATCTAAATATTTTATTTAAATAAAATTATTTTACAACGGTTAATAAATTAAAAATAATTGTTCATAAGAACAGATCATTCATGGAAAGTTTTAGCCTATCAACCCAAAATTATTGGTAAATTCGAATCATAATAGAAATGTTCAAGTAAATCATTTGGTGTAGAAATGGGTCAGCTGGTTCTAGTTCTTGTCCTAGACCAATTAACTACGAATGTACCTAAAGTTTAAATCGGGAACACATGTAATAAATTCGGCCATGCTGGTTCCCATAGTAATTAAAGAAAGGTAAATTTTAAATGATGCACAAACCATCCTTACAATGGCTACGTTGTAGCACCTCAGGTCTAAGGTTGAAGTTGTGGGTTCTGTATGTTTATTAAAAATTTATAAAAATATAAATAAATATTATAAAACTAATAATTAAAGTTTTTATTAATATCAATTTTTTTAATTAGTGTTTACCAAAATGATATTAGATTTTGGTTCTTATGCACTACGGGTAATGATATAAGTTAAAATCTTATAGGCATACCTCTAACTGATGATTTATTTTTTGAAAAATCTAAAATCAGTTTTATTATTTTTCCTTTGCGTTTTACATCTTAACGAGTTTAAATTATTATTAAGGTGAAATTTTTAAACCGACATTAAGTTTCGTCTAAAATTTGTTCTTTCGATATCTACTGAGACTTTTTAAATCCTTATAAAATATTCGATCCTAAAAGTTATTATGACTATTTTTTTTTTATTAAATAAAATACTCTAATTTTAAATCTCGAATTGATCTCTTTAGGAGAAATTAGAAAGGATTGATACGAGGATTTCTATGTTCAACAATCATAAATTAACTTATTAGCTAAGAAATCTTTGGGGATTACGATCTACTTAATTCTCTTTTTAAAATTATTTATTAAATTTTAAAATGGAGAAATTTTTGAAGTTAAATTCATTTCTAAATCGTATTGTCTAGTATAAACCGTAAATATAATATTTATATTACGTGTCCACATTCATAACGAATGTTTACACTTATTAACAAAATTAAAGGATTGAAGTTAAAATTGTAGCAGACCGAACCATAATGGGTTACATGTAACCTCATAGTGCTAGTGCGACCGGAGCCACACTATGCTGTACTCTCGACGATGCCCGCAGCTATATCACAGCTCAGGTCCAGCAACGGTTATCGCTGATATCTTTGCCACACTAGACACCACACCAATTCAGGACGGAAGATTTTTTGCACCATCGTATAAAGGTTCATAGATTAGTATTATGTTTTTAATTTTGGTTGCTATCAAACAAGTTAGGGTAATACTTTAACTAAATTGCTTAATTATGCTTTCTAGACTATACATGTTAAAAATGTGTGTTTATTGAAAATCATACTAAAGACTAGTATGGTTCAATATTGGTATGTTAAGGTATGATTTTGCTATAAATTTAACATACAAAAATAAATTAGTCAACCCTTCTAAAATGAAATTAAAAATAAAATAATTGATCGAAATTAATTTATTTAGTTTTGTATAAATAAATAAAATAGTTTAGGATCTAAACAGCATTACTTGAAGAAAATTAGCAACCGTCACTTGCACAAGCATTTCGATAGGTCATGCATCCTCTACTGAGAATCTTTGCTCCTACATAAATACGGCCTCTAAATGGGATACTTTTAAATGTTGCACAGCTTAGAGCAACGGATTCACACGTGCCTGATACAACATACAATCCGTGCAAACAGCATCACTGCGGGCTGCGTCTTTTGATGTCTTATATAGAATTAAGCCTAAAGCATTAGCTGACTCGGTTTCGCCAGCTAATGCTGTTCCCCCATCAATGATATTACCGACCTTTTCCGCAACGCGTCCAATCTCATCTGTGCTGTTACCTGCTCCGTAGGCTGACTCTTGGACTATTTTTATTCTCTTACTTATCATGGCATCTCTAATACTTTCGCCTGGGCTATTTTTTAATTCAGATATTTTTCTTCTAGAAATTCGATTCTTTATTCTTCTAAGCATATTTTTTTTTAAATAATTAGTAAAAATTTGGCAAATAAAAACGATAGTTGTAAAACAACTATCGTTTTTATTTGGATTTTTTGATGTTAACTCGACATAATTATATGTGATCCGTATTTTTTAATTTGATTGTTTAGCACATTTTAAGATAATCTACTATTTATTATTATTATTGTTATCAATTTTATTTAGTAGTTTCTGAATTTCTTTCTTATTTAGAGCATACCTTTTATACGCCATAGTGGATTTGATGTCCTTATGTCCAATTATATCAGCTGCATTTTTGACAGAAGTATTTTTTAATAATTGTGAAACCATGTCAATTCAAAAAGCTGTGTGATTTAATGTTGAACAGTATTTGATAAAGTTTTCCTAAAATTTCTGATCCAATCGTATCAATTTTTTTATCTAAGTACAATAATGTCTGAATACGAGAGTCAAGTAATTTAACATTAAGTTTGCGTAATATTGTATTATATGTTTGTTGTAAATTTTGTAATTCTAAGTCCCAAACTTCTTTCTGTTTTTTTTGTGATTTTATAATATCTAACTGAATTTGTTTTTTAGCACTTTGTAAGTCTAATTCATATTTTTCCGTAATGGAACTTGCTTCTTTGATTAATGAAGAAGCTTCAGATAAATTATTTACAATATAATCATTTCTATCATTTATTGTATTTAATAATGGGTCATATAATAAACCATTTAATACAACTGTTAAAATAACAAATTGTAATGCGAGTAGGGGTAATGTCGCACCAAAATTGAATAATCCACCTGCACCAACTTCTTCTAAATGTAAAAGGGAAAATAATTGATTCATAATTGGAGATTTAATTTTTTTAGAATAGGTTTTGAGAAATATTTTTACTGGATTCAAATGAATCCAGTAAAAATATTTAACTAGCAAATGGATTTGCAAATAATAATGCTAAAGCAACTACTAATCCGTAAATAGTTAGGGCCTCCATAAACGCTAAACTTAATAATAAAGTACCACGGATTTGACCTTCAACTTCTGGTTGACGTGCGATACCTTCAACTGCTTGGCCAGCAGCGGTACCCTGACCAATACCAGGGCCAATTGCAGCAAGACCAACCGAAAGACCTGCACCAATTTAGTATCTTAACGCATCCCCAAGAACTTTGAATAAAATAACAACTAATAATATGATATTAATTATATTTGTTTCAAAAATATCAGTATTTAAAGCAAATCCTTTATCACTTAATAAGATTGAGGTGTTAATTAAATTTTCCATAGTTATTTATTATTAAATTTGTTGGTTTAATTCGAGGAAAACTATATAATAATATCGCAAGTATGCTTTAGGTCTTGGTTTAGGGTCGTAATTAAATGTTTTTCAGACATTGGTTTATCTTTTCCAAATAAATATTTAAATTTATTTAGTTCTAGAATCTAAACCATGTAGCTGTCGTAGTTGCCAATGCTGTTGCAAATACTAAAAACCCCCAAATTAATATATATTGATAAATTGAATTTTTTGAAGTTTCCCATTGGCCGGGTGTTGCTAGTACGACAGGTACACCAACAACCAATGCTAGTGAAAATATTACAAGTAGAAAAGTTATAAGTTGTATAATTACGGCCATAAATTTAGAAAATAATTTTTATATTTAGGTAATAATAACAAAAAAATATTTTTTAAATTAATCAATATCACGTCGATTAGGGTTTCTTGATGGATCATTTGATAATAAACCAAAAATGAACAAAGAGACAAAGAATATTACAGTAGCGTATACTAAAATTTTTAATGTTAACATTTTTGTTATATTTATTAATGGGACTTTTCTCGAAGTTATTATAGTTTATCTAGTTATAAAATATATTTATACTGATATGATCGATACTATCATTATTTCTTAATAATAATTAAACAACAAATCAAGATTGGTAAAATTTTTCGACACGCGCCGTCAATAATATTTCAAATCGATTTTAAAATTGTTTACTGATTAAGTAATAAAAATTTAGAATTGTTTTGGATAACTTTTAAGGTTAAAATTAGTCATTAAGCTTCATATTTCTGCGGAGATATATCTCGATTTTATTATAATTCGTATAAAATTATTCTTATACTATAAAATAAATTAATAAAAAATTGTGTTTAGTAGTCAATCTAAATAAGATTAACATTTGTTTTAGTAAACTTCTTGAATCTTCCCCGTATTTATATTTTTGTCAAACATAAAATAGGTATTAAAAAGATCAATAAAATTATTAAGTTGATTCTATCTGAATTATGCTTATAAATAAACGATAAGCGCTAAACAACAAATAATAATGTTGATTATCAAATAACGTTCACTATGTTCATGTCTCTATTGAAAGGGCTCACTTAAACTTAATCTATAATTTTCGCTTTTTAATTGTGATTAAATGAAATTATCATAACCAAATTAAATCAAAATGCCGATGAATTTGGGGTCCTAAAAAATCTAAAATTAATCCGTTGATAGATAATTGTTTTTTGATTTGAACTATCGTTTTTTTGGCTTGATAATTGTTCTTATTTCGAGGTTTAATGATAACTTTCTAAAAATTTATCCGAATGAAACTATTAAAAAATCACGGTAATATTTGAAAAAATTTTTAAATTTCCACCATATTTTATTGAGATTTTTATTAGCTAATAACAATAATAAGTCTTATCAATCTTTTTAATCTAAAGTTTATTATTTCGTATAAAAATTAAGGTACAATACTTTAGTAATCCTCAATAGCTCAGCGGTAGAGCAATCGGCTGTTAACCGATTGGACGTTGGTTCAAATCCAACTTGAGGAGGAAGCGGCCAACGAGAATCGAACTCGTATCATTAGCTTGGAAGGCTAAGGTTTTACCACTAAACTATGGCCGCAAATATAAAGTAATTATACACCTATTGCTTTAATTTTTTTTTCATTGTATAATAAATAAAAATTAATAATCAATAAATGCTTCAAATGAATTATGCCATAGCAGAAATTAGTGGAAAACAAATTTGGGTCGAAAAAGGTAAATTTTATGATATTAATAAGATTAAGCTCGAAGTTGGGTCTAAAATAACACTAAATCGAATTCTTCTTATTAACGAGAAAAATAATATATCTTTAGGAAAACCTTATTTAGAAAAAAAAAAGGTAACTGCAACTATTTTACAGCATTTTAAAGGGACAAAATTTGTTGTTTATAAAATGAAACCAAAAAAGAAAATGCGACGTAAACAAGGTTTTCGGAAAGAAATAACGCGAATTATTATTGATAAAATATAGATAGATATGGCTCATAAGAAAGGTGCAGGAAGTACAAAAAATGGTAGAGATTCTAATTCGAAACGGTTAGGAGTAAAAAAGTTTGGAGGTGAGTATGTTTTAGATGGACAGATACTAATCCGTCAAAATAGTTTGAAGGTTATCCCGGGGCGGGGAGTTTCAGCTGGGCGGGATAATACACTATTTGCAAAACGTACTGGTATTATTAAATATAGTACAATACGTGATACAAATACGAAAATTTACAAAACGATCGAGATTATCAGATACGAATAACAAACTGTTATTATTAATTAAAATTTTTTAAACAATATGTTAAAAATAAAAACGAACCGTTCTGCAAATAAACGTTATCGTATTACAAAAAATTTAATTGTAATGAGAAAAAAAGCTTTCAAAAGCCATATTTTACAAAAAAAATCAGCCAAACGAAAACGATATCTCTCTCATGCGGTTAACTGTTCCCAAGGTGATGCAAAACAAATTTTGAAAATGATACATTAAAACATTATGGTTAGAATTCGAAGAGGAAATGTTGCGAAAAAAAGACGTAAAAATATTTTAAAACTAGCACGTGGTTTTTGTGGAGCCCACTCAAAATTATTTCGAACAGCAAACCAACAATTTATGAAAAGTTTAAAATATTCCTATGTTGGTCGTAAACAACGTAAACGTTTATTCCGTCGACTTTGGATAACACGAATTAATGCGACGGCGAGGTTAAATGGAATTACTTACAGTCAATTTATTTCAAAATTAAAACAAAATAAATTGTGCTTAAATCGAAAAATTTTAGCACAATTATCAATTATAGATTTGACCACTTTCATAAATATTATAAAATTCTTAGAGAAATAATTATTAAATTAATAATGTTAAAATTACGTTTAAAGCGTTGTGGAAGAAAAAGACAACCTTCATATCGAATTGTTGTCATGGAAAATAGAACAAAAAGAGATGGTGCCGCCATTGAAGAACTCGGTTTTTACAACCCAATTTCAAAAAAATTTAAAATTGATATTAAGAGAGTTGTAATCCGTTTAAAACAGGGTGCTCAACCAACAGAGACGGTGAAAAATTTATTATTAAAATCAAATATTATTTTTGAGTAGAAAATCAAATTCTAAATAATAGAAGATAATGTAGGCAACTATCAGCGAAAAATCTATTAAATTTTTTTACCTCATATTTTGTTTAATTATAATTGAGAAGAGATTAAACCTTAATTTAAAAAATCGAAATCACTGTTTTAAAAAATAAATAATATATTTCGTCTAATTTTTTAAATAATAATTAATGTTATATTTATTTTATTTTCTAATTGAATTTTTATTTTGATAATGAGTAAGAAAAATTATTTATTTTCAAAATACTAAGTATAATAACCTTGAATTATTATTAAAAATTATTAGTTATGATAGAACCATTATTATTTGGTATTGTTTTAGGTATGATGTCCGTTAGCTTAGCTGGTTTATTTGTGGCAGCATGGTTACAGATGAAACGTACGCAAGAATTTTATTAAATCTTTTTAATACCTACTTTATGTAGGTATGAGGAATTTATTAATTTTTAAAATAGTAAACATTAAAATTATAAAAATTTATGATCGTAAATACTGATAGTCTTTTTAATGGGTTTATGCAAATATTTCTAATTATCCCGTTAACAAAATTACCTTCGTTGTCCAGCCCTGTTATGGATGATCAAGTGAGAGTGGTATATTTTATTTCTTTTCTCTCTCTTATCGTAGCTATATATTCTTTTGACACTATTTGTAACAGTCTTTTAGATTTATTTAAACCCTTACTCCAACAGTGGGATCAAATTCATGAAAGCCGACGACTACGTCTTAGTGATATACTTCTTCAAATATCAGCTTTTTTAGTACCATTTCTTCAGATTTATACCGGAAAGTATAGTATTCACTGGGAAAATTGGGTATTTTTTAATAGTATTTTACACTTAGGTGGTGAGGCTGTTATATTTTCTGTACGGCAATTGCTCGTTCTATATCGTTACTATCCCAGTGCTTTCCAATGGTTGCCATTTATAGGGTTTTATATTATGGTTGTTCGTAAACCAGGACCTGATGTTTCTAAGAATCTAGACCAACATGATATCAAAATCACCCGAAACATAATGAATACAGGTTATGAATCTTGGTACAAACATAAGGTCCGTTGGAATATAAATTTTGGAATTACACTGAGTTATATTTCACATCACGTGAACTTCTTATTACTATATCTCAAATTTCTACCATTGGGTGATGCTACTGGCGAATTAATTAATATACTATTTTCTCTTCTTTGGATTTATGGATTGAGTTCTACGATGATTGGACACTGTACAAATGTACTATTTTTCAATAGAGCACAAGAACTACATGTGGGTAAAAATTATTGGTCATGATCGCATTATTACTTGTGTTTTAGCGCTTATCGTTTATTTATAAGCATAGTTCAGATGAAACCGCTTAAGAATTTTATTAAATCTTTTTAATCCCTATTTTATGTTAGACAAAAAGGTAAACACATGAACATTTTAAGAAGTTAACTATAAATAACAGGTTGGTCAGTTAGTATTTATTTAATTACTGACCTAAATATAATTTTTTATTAATTTATTTTATAGCATAAGAATAGTTTTATAAATAATTATAAGAAAATACGAAGTCTATACTTCCAGGAATGTGAAGTTAATTACTAATTTTAATTCGTAAAAGTTACCAAAAACAATTCCGAATTTTTATTATTTAACGAGTAAACAATTTCAAAATTGATTTGAAATATTAGTGATGAGTGTGTCGAAAATTTTTACCAATCTTGATTTGTTGTTTAATTATTATTAAGATAATGATATTATCTATCGTCATCGATAAGTATATTTTATGAATTAATTAAGTTTAATAAAAAATATTATTGAAAGTACAGTATAATTCAAAAATTTATCTATATTAATATTTATATAATTGCAAAATTTTATTCTTTTATATATCACAATCGTAGTAAATTTTATTTTTACTTTAAAAAATAGTAAAGTAAAATTTATCATTAACCCCTTTTCAATAATTTTATGAAACGTAGTCAGTTATTTCTCAAAAAAGTTAACCACGCACTTTTTCCATAATCACGTGGCCTATTTTTAGAGTATATAAATTTATAAAGATTTTATCTAGTGATCCTTTATTCACTTTATAAGAAAAGAGATGCTTCGTGATATTTGGTAGAGAGTATGTATATAATTTGTATATCGTTTTATCTATTTGAGATTTATGGATTTTCATTTAATGTCTAGTATTAAATTGAATATCTAATAATTTAATTACGTGGTAACAAAATTCAGAACATAATTAATACAAAATATTTTTACTCAGTAAAATGATTTTTTTACTTGTATATTTATATCACACGCACTTTATCTAAATATTTCAAGATGACATTAATATAGACAATCTAAAAAATCAGTTTCTTATTTTTTTATTTGAATTACGTCTAGTTTGTAATAATACAATGCAAATGCTTTTCTTTTTATCAATTTAAAAACTATATAGCGGAGAATGGATTTGAACCATTGACTTTCGGGTTATGAGCCCAACGAGCTACCAGACTGCTCTACTCCGCGATAGGTTAATTGTACTGAAAAATCGAAAAAATATAATTATTAAAACATATCATTTGTCGTACGGCCAGTTATTTTTAACCAATTTTGTGCTTCGATATAATTGTTTGGGGCTAATCGAATAGCTTGCTGCCAATATTCAGCAGCTTTGTCAAATAAATTTGTTGCTAATTGTGGATTTTGTTTCTCCGTTGATTTAATTCCTTGGTAATGATAAATTACAGCTACATTATTTAATGCTTGGGGAAGATTAGAATTTAATTCTAACGCTTGATGGTAATATTCTAATGCTAGGGTATATTCACCATTATTTGAGTAAATTAGTCCAATGTTATAAAGTATATAACTTCGATCATATGGATCTTCTTCTAATTGTAATGCTTCGTAATAATTTTCTAGGGCTTCCGCGTATTCCCCATCTGCTTGTGCTGACATCCCATCACGGTAATAAAAAAATGCTTGTTTTTCTTGTTTACTAGCAGGAAATGTTTTTAATAAAATATCAGCAACAATTGTAAATGTCTTATCAATAAAATTATCATTTCGTTTTACCCGATTCATAGTATTTTACTTTTGGTTATAATTTTAACATAATTTCTTACTCTTTAATCATTTGAATTTTTTATTTTCAAATAATCCTGAGAGACTTTTCATTTTTATCAACTAGATTTTGTTTTGTCTATCAAAAATCTAGAGAGTTATAAGTTTCATTAATCAAAATGCGTTATCCATTTATTCGAATGTTATATAGACTAATTTTATGCTTGTATATTAGCAACAAATTTATTTGATAAAGATCAGTATTAGAACAACTGTCATTTATTATATATAGAAAGTACAAAATTGTTATAATATTTTAGAAATCTAGATTACCAATTCCGAGTTATTCCAATACGCGAAATAAATTTGTTGATTCTAGTTTTGTTTTTCCGTGATTTAATTCCTTGATAATGTTAAATTAAATTACATTATCTCACGTTGGTGAAAGCTAGAATATAATTCTTACACGATGAATATCCTAACTAGTTATATCGAAGTATTTGTTAAATTCTAATTTTTATATATTCAATCTTCTTTTCAATATATCATGTTCAAAACATATCTTTGTACAAATTCATAGAATAAAATATAAGTAATTATATTTTAAATAGTAAAATAATAGTAATAAGTTTAAAAATTTTAGGCCAGAATTTGTTAATTGGGTGTTTAATTAAAATTTTCCAATAAAAGTATCTAAACTAAATAAAAAACTTAAGAATGGGGCTTGCATCTATTTTATAAAATAAGATATTATTAAACTTATTTATACTATTTACAGATAAATAATATTTTAAAAAAATTCTCTATTTGAAACTAAAAAACCTTACTATAATTGAGTCAAAAATTATCCCGAAATAACATTAATCCGTAAAGGTTTTTAGAAAATAATTTTCATTTCTCCTATAAGACATATTTAGATTCTTGAGTAATTGCTTTTGCTTAATAGTTTTACCTTCGGAACTAATAAGTATAATCTTAGTGTATTTTTAATATCCCAACTCGAAGTTTTAATTGAATTCTATAAACACACACTATTATTAGGTTTTTTACTGTAATTCATACACTTACTGAAGTAAAATTGGTATCTGCGAAATTTACTCGCTGTGAACAGGATTAGACTCGTAAATTCAGTATTTTAAATTCGTATTTATTGCGGGATCCAATAAACGTTAATATTATTCTGGATCTTATCACTAGAATTTTGGATCCCAACTAAAATATTATCACTTTTAGACTATAAACATATTTTTATATTTTCTTTTATTTCCGGACAGTATAATTCAAATCGACATCTAATTGGCCCAGTTAATCACCTTTTATCGAACCATAAAGAATTTTAAGAACGTTAAATAGTGAATTAAATACAGTGGAGGATGGTCGATCCAATTGTTTTTATCTAAATAAAAAATACATTCGGCAATTAAGTCAATATTAATATAAAAGTTATTTTTTTTTAATCTATATTTTTATTTACACATATTCTTAACATAATCAATAATCATCACTAAAGAATGAAAAATCTTTTGTTAGTAAATTAGACTTATTTTTATCAGTCCAAACATTACGAGTAATTTGAATTAAATTTAAATTTTTATTAGATTCATTCTAACCGATCAATATTTAGAATAATCCAAAAAGGATAAAAAGATTTAAAATTATATCAAAAAACCAATAAAGTATATAATCTATTTGTTAGATATAATTTAATACATTTTTATCAAAAAGTGAAAAAATTGATGAATTAAAATAACCTGAAACGTTTTTTAATAAAAATAATAAACAACAAATAATATTACTAAAACGCGAGGATTTGGATTACTTAAACAATTTATTTATAAAAAAACTTCTCAGCATAATTAAAATGTTAAAGTATAATTTATATTTCATTATTTGTTTAAAATTTTGATTCGATCAATATAAAATTTATTGACTTTTTACTATGTTTTACAAATATATTTTCAAGGAAAAATTTTCTAGTAATACTTCCCGTCGAGTATTAACCGAAGAAATCGAAATGATTTATCTTCAATTTTTGGAATGTTATGGGTTGAATGAGTTTTCATTTTTACTTTTTATGAAAAAAAGAATAAAATAGTACTTGATAAAATAACTTGTGTTATTACAGTATTTGTGGAGTTAAAACTCGCAAATAATTACGAATTTAGATTATGTTTCCCGATAGTTAAGGTTATTTCAATTATTTTATGTAGAAAACAATTTTCATTTTTATCGCTTGATTGTATTTTGTGATAAAAATAACTCGGTCTAAGTCATTTGATTATTTAATTTGACATTAAAAAATAAATTAATATTTAAATATTCGGCTAATCGAAATGCTTTATCCTCAATTTCTGCTAGTGCCATGGGTTGACCAATTGGGGTTAACGGTAGTTTTCGTTTATCTTTTGTTAATAAGTAAATCACACGTTTCGGGTTTAAACCTTCACGAATAAAAACTTCAATTTTTTCAATATCATCTAATGAATATGTTAATAAAATAGACTTATTTCTACCAGCCCAACCATTACGAGCAATTCGAATTAAATTTAAACTTTTATTAAATTCATTGTAACCGCCACCAACATTTAGAATAATACCAAAAAGGATAAAAAGACTTAAAATTATACCTAACGCCCCATAAAATGTCATAATCATACCCTGTGGGACATAATTTAATACATTTTCATCAAAAAGTGGAAAAATTGGTGAATTAAAATAACTTGAAGCCCCTTTTAGTAAAAACCCAAAACCCGCAAAAAATAATAAACCAAACCAAATAATATTACTAAAACGACGATAACCTGGTATTAACCAAACAATCTTATTTACAAAAGAACTTCTGTCAGACATAATTAAAAATGTTAAAAAGTACAATCATTATATATTATTATTCGTTTAAAATTTCGTTCGTATCAATTTAAAATATTTAATTTTATTAAAATTTATTGACTTTTTTTTGTTACAATTTATAAATATACTTTTAAAAAAACAATTTAACTATCATGAGTAAAAAAATTTTTTATAGTAATGCCGCCCGTCGAACGTTAGCCAAAGGAATGGAAGTTTTAGTTGAAGCAGTTTCTGTGACACTTGGGCCCCGTGGGCGAAACGTAGTAATTAGTAATCCATTTGGATCACCACAAATTGTAAATGATGGGGTAACAATCGCTAAAGAAATTTCACTTAAAGATAATACAGGAAACACAGGAGTTGGTTTAATTCGTCAAGCAGCCTCGAAAACAAATGATGTTGCAGGGGATGGAACAACAACATCGACCGTATTAGCTTATGCAATTGTAAAGGAGGGTATGAAAAATATTGTAGCAGGTGCCAATACAACCGAATTAAAAATCGGAATTGAAAAAGCGAGTATATTTCTTATTAAAGAAATTAATGAAAATGCCGTACCAGTTGAAAGTACCGAATCAATTATTCAAGTTGCATCCATTTCAGCCGGCAATGATCCAAATATTGGAAAAATGATTGCAGAAGCATTAGAGAAAGTTGGTAAAAATGGGATTATTTCATTAGAAGAAGGAAATACGACAATAACTGAATTAGAAATTACCGAAGGTATGAACTTTGAAAAAGGTTTTATCTCACCATATTTCATTAATAAACCTGAACGATTACAAGTTGTTTTTGAAAATCCTTATATTCTTATTACAGATAAACAAATTAATTTAATTGAACAAGAATTACTTCCAATTTTAGAACAGATCGCTCCAACGAAAACACCATTACTTATAATTGCTCAAGATATTGGTCAAGAAGCACTATCTACATTAGTTTTAAACACAATTCGAAAAACAATAACAGCAGTTGGGGTTCGTACTCCGGCATTTGGTGATCTAAGAAAATCGATTCTTCAAGATATTGCAATTTTAACAAATGCAACACTTATCACTGAAGATGCGGGATTAACATTAAAAACTGTTAAATTAGAATCATTAGGTCGTGCACGAACAATTATAATTGATAAAAAAAGTACGATAATTATTAATGATAGTACGCAAGAACAAGTAAAATTACATTGTAATAATCTACGTAAACAGATTAATTTAACGGATGATAAATACGAAAAAGAAAAATTACAGACTCGAATTGCAAAGTTAAGTGGCGGTATTGCGGTAATAAAGGTTGGTGCTGTAACTGAGACAGAAATGAAAGAGAAAAAATTACGATTGGAAGATGCGATTAATGCCACAAAAGCTGCTGTGGAAGAAGGAATTGTACCTGGCGGTGGATCAACCTATATTAAATTAGGGTCACGCTTAACTAAATGGGCTGGGATAAATTTATTAGGTGATGAATTAATTGGTGCATTAATTGTCGCTAAAGCGATTGAGGCTCCATTACGTCGAATTGCTCAAAATTCAGGACAAAACGGTTCGATTATAATTGAAAAAATTCGCAAAAACTCCAATCAATTTAGTTATGGGTATGACGCATTAAATAATTGTTTTGAAGATTTATATGGTGTCGGAATAATTGATCCAGCAAAGGTTACTAGATCGGCATTACAAAATGCTACGTCGATTGCAGCAATGATCTTAACCACAGAATGTTTAATTGTCGACAGAGAAATTGAAAGTATTAATCTTTATTGACAAAATAAAAGTAATTCATCTTAATTAAAAATATGAGTTATTATCAGTTTGAGGTTAGTGCATCTAACTGGGTTCGAACCAGTGATGTTCTTACGAAAACGGATTATGAGTCCGTTGCCTTCGACCACTCGGCCACAGATGCATAATCAAAATTGGAGTTGGTGGGATTCGAACCCACGTCCAATTTAAATTTTTATATAATTTTGTCACAGATTTATTTGAAAATGATATTTCAAGATGTTTGACTTTAACTTAACATTTCGAGCACTTTATAATTTTATCTATAGTTTCAAAGATAAAGTAATAGATAATAAAAATTAACTAAAAGCTAATTTTCGAGAAAATTGTAGAATATTATTTGCAATTATTATTTGAATTAAATTTTTTACGAGAATTACTCGACCTGTTTAATTAGTTATTTTTTTTAAATGTCGAAACCAGTCAACCCCGATAGTTATTCTAATTGGGACTCAATAATGAGACTTCGATTCCCATGTTTTTAGCTGTCCCTGCTACAATTTTTTTTGCACTTTCTAGTTTATTAGTATTTAAATCAGGTAATTTAATTTTTGCAATATCTTCTAGCTGTTGAATAGTTATTGTCCCGACATTAATTTTATTAGGTTCGCCTGATCCTTTACTAATATTTGCAGCTTTGATAAGTAAAACTGATGCCGGTGGTGTTTTAAGGATGAATGAAAAACTTCGATCTGCATATGCAGAAATTTCAACCGGAATAATTAAATCACCCTTATCTCCTGTTCGTGCGTTGTATTCTTTACAAAAATTCATTATATTTAAACCATGTTGACCTAATGCGGGGCCAACAGGAGGGGCTGGAGTAGCTTTTCCAGCGGGTAATGCTAATTTAATTAATGCTACAAGTTTTTTTGGCATAAGGAAATCGAAAAAAATTAATTTCTATTTTTTGTGTATTGTGTAAATCTAATTCAATTGTACATGTATTTTAATCAAAAAGCAATTTAAAAGATATAAAAACGTCTTTTATATCAATATATTTGAAAGGAGAAAGAGGGATTTGAACCCTCGGTATAAAAGTTTATACAACAGATTAGCAATCTGCCGCTTTCGACCACTCAGCCATTTCTCCAAAAATTCTTTAGCTCCGGTGGGATTTGAACCTACGACCTTGGGCTTATGAGTCCCCTGCTCTAACCACTGAGCTACGGAGCTAATAGAATTATTGTAAAACATTTTGTGGAAAAAAATCAATTATTAACACATTGATAGTGATCTTAATTGAGATCAGAACTCTTAATTAGTAATTAATGTTATGTAAGCGCTTTTCTTCCTTTGGCACGTCTTCGATTTATTACTTTACTCCCATTTTTATTTTTCATACGCGCTCGAAATCCACATAAACGAATATATTTTAAATTCGTTCGGCCTGCTAATGTTTTTGACATTTGTCTAATTACTTAGTTTATATAAATATAATAGTACACAGTAATAAAATAAATGTCAATTCATATTTTCGTTGGTTATTTTTTGAGTGTTCTTATTTAACGAAATTTCGAATATTAACGTTTATTTTTAAGGAAAATATTATTTTTATAAAAATCGAGATCCAGCATTTAGGAAAATATATTTGTTTTGATCTTAAGCCGTTAACCCGTCTTTTCATCTACTTAATATTCAAGGGAAGATGTTCATCAAATTAATTTTATCCATGTGAATTAAATCGTTGTTTTAAACGGGTAGCTTTTCCTGAAAGTTTTCTTAAATAATATAATTTTGCACGACGAACAATTGATGAACGTTTTCTTTCAATTGAAAAAATTTTTGGGGAATGAATTGGAAATACTCGTTCTGTTCCAATTCCCTGGACAATTTTACGGACAGTAATTGTTTTTGAGATTCCTGAATTTTTTTCTTTTATTATTAAACCTTCGTAATATTGAATCCGCTTATTTTTACCTTCATCAATTTTTATACCTAGCTTAATCATATCTCCAACGCGCAAATTTAGATTATTTGTTTTCCAATAGGGTAATTCGACACTTTGTAATAATTGTGTTGTTTTAATTTGATCCATTTTGAATATTTAATTGATAATTTGTTACAATAGATTTAACAGTAAAACCATGATAATAGTAGAATTTTAAGATTACTTTAATAATATCACAAAAGTTAATTTTGTACGTTTTAGTCAAACAAGATAGAATTTATAATTATTATTATATCAAAAAAAATTATTAGTTCTCTAATTTTTAATCTAATAAAAATTTAAACATTTATAAAAAATAATTTGTTGATATCAAAACAATGTTATTCAAAAAGTTACTGGGGCGGGAGGATTCGAACCTACGAATGGCGGAGTCAAAGTCCGCTGCCTTACCACTTGGCGACGCCCCATTAAATTTAAAATATGTGCTAGAAGGGATTCGAACCCCTGACACCGTGGTTCGTAGCCACGTGCTCTAGTCCACTGAGCTACAAGCACATAATAAACTCAATAATTATCATACTTAAACGCAACGAATATTACAAATATATTCATCAAAAAAATAAGTTAAAAATTTTCCAAAAAATTGTAAAAAATAAAAAGATGAAGTAGAATTATTTTAGCGTCCTTAGTTCATCTGGTAGAACGTAGGTTTCCAAAACCTAATGGAAGGGTTCAAGTCCTTTAGGACGTGTTATAGAAAATATTAAATGTAATAATTCCATAAATCTTAAAATATTTCTCAATCATGTAAATTTGCTATAATGTTAAGTACTTAAAAAATTAGCAAATTTCAAATGTCATTACTTATTTTAGGATCAACTGGAACTTTAGGTCGACAAATAGTTCGTTGTGCATTGGATGAAGGGTATAATGTTAAATGTGTTGTTCGAAATTTAAGAAAAGCATTATTTTTACAGGAATGGGGTGCCGAACTTATATATGGGGACTTAGGATTACCAGAAACACTACCAAACATCTTGAAAGATGTCACCGTTATAATTGATGCATCAACCACCCGTCCAAATGATGTTTTAAATTTAAAACAAATTGACTGGGATGGGAAAATTTCTTTATTACAAGCAGCAAAAGTAGCAAAAATTGAACGTTTTATCTATTTTTCATTGTTAAATACTGAAAAATACCCATTTGTCCCTTTACTTAGATTTAAGACAAAATATGAAAAATTATTAAAAAGTTCTGACATACCTTACACCGTTTTTAGATCAGCAGGATTTTTTCAAGGGTTAATTGGACAATATGCATTACCAATTCTAGAAAAACAATCCATATGGTTAACGAATAATACTAATTCAATTTCATATATTGATACGCAAGACGCCGCAAAATTTTGCTTACGAAGTCTAATTATTGACATAACAAAAAATCGAAACTTCTCATTAGGAGGAATAAATTCTTGGAAATCAGATGAATTAATAACATCATGCGAAAAATTTTCGGGACAAAAAGCCAATATTATTCAAACTCCAAATTTTATCATTCAATTTACACGAATATTTTTTAATTTTTTTGAGTGGGGATGGAATATTGCAGATCGATTGGGTTTTGTGGAAATATTTTCGGGGAATACAAAATTCGTAGTTTCATTCAATAAACTAAATCAAATTTTTCGTTTTAATTCGAATGATTTATTTAGGTTAGATTTATATTTACAAGAATATTTTGAACAGATTTTAATTAAATTAAAAGATTTTAATTATGACACAAATAACGATCGGAATGATCTATTTTTTTAAAAGTATCGAGTATTGACGAAATGTTTTACTAAAATTCGACTTTAATATAAATAGACACTTTTATTCTAATCATTAATGTGATATTGAATAATTTATTAACGAAAATAAAAATTTACATTATATAATATGTGCGAAAAATTAATAAATAATATTAATTCGGTTAGGCATAATTTGAGTTATTTACCACAAAATATGCTAATTGATCATTCGGAAAAATTAATTAAAACAATTAAAACTGAGGATGAAGAAACAGCGTTAATTAATGCATTTGCTTTAATCAAAGAAGTATCGTGGCGAAGTTTAGGATTAAAACTCTATGATACACAATTAATGGGTGGGTTAATGTTAAATCAAGGTAAAATTATTGAAATGAAAACAGGTGAGGGAAAAACACTAGTTAGTACTTTACCCGCCTATCTTAATGCAATTCAAAAAAAAGGTGTGCATGTTGTTACGGTAAATGAATATTTAGCCGAACGCGATCAAAAATGTATGGGTGAAGTATATAGATTTTTGAATATAAGTGTAGGTCTCATTAAAGAACAAATGACCGAAAAAGAGAAACAATCTAATTATAATTGTGACATAACTTATGTTACAAACACTGAAATCGGATTTGATTACCTACGCGATAATTTAGCTGTTTCATCCGATGAAATTGTTCAACGTCCATTTCAATTCGCTATTGTTGATGAGGTAGATTCAATCCTAATTGACGAAGCAAGAACACCCTTAATTATATCGGGTGAATCTGATTTATATATTGTTGATAAGTATATTCAAGCGGCGGCACTTGTAAAATTTTTAAAAGGTAACTCTGATTTTACGATTTTTGAAAAAGAAAAATCTATTAAATTAACCGAACTAGGAATTTTAAATATACAAAAAATCCTAAATATTAAAGATTTATATGGAGTTACCGATCCTTGGATACTGTATATATTAAATGCTATCAAAGCAAAAATATTTTTTTTGAAAAATATAAATTATATTATTCAAGATAATAAAATTATGATTGTTGATGAATTCACTGGCCGTATTATGCCAGGTCGCCGTTGGAATGATGGGATTCACCAATCAATTGAAGCTAAAGAAAATATTCCACTAAGTGAAATGAATCAAACATTAGCGTCCATCACATATCAGAATCTTTTTTTATTATACCCAAAATTATCAGGAATGACGGGAACAGCAAAAACAGCCGAAATAGAACTAGAAGAAATCTATAATTTAAAAGTTCAACCGATCCCTACCGAAAAACCAATCAAACGAAAAGATTTAAGTGATTTTATCTATATCGATGAATTAGCAAAATGGAAAGCTGTTGCAAAAGAATGTTTAAATTTACAAAAAATTGGTCGACCAGTATTAGTCGGCACAACAAGTGTTGATAAATCAGAATTATTATCAGAGTTGTTAAATGATTACAATATCCAACATCGAATATTAAATGCTCGCGCAGAAAACGCAAAAAGAGAGTCGGATATAATCAGTCAAGCCGGACGTTTAAATACGGTAACAATTGCGACAAATATGGCGGGTCGGGGAGCGGACATTCCATTAGGGGGGGACGCAAAAATTTTAACGAAATCCATATTATTAAAATTAATTAATCAAAAAATCACTACGTCGACTACAAAAATAGATGTTAGAAACTATAAACAAACGTTAATATTAAAAACGATAACCTGTAAATGGAATGTTAAAACAAAATTACCCACAATTAGTACACAATATAGATTTAAACCTTCTCAACAACAAAATCAAATTGAGAATTATTTTCTTGAATTATTACAAATTCCCGTTAATTATTTATTATTTAAACAAAAAGAAAAAAATGAAAAATATAACCTACCAGTAAAACTGATCTATCTACAATTGTTTAAATATTATAAAACAATAACTGATTTGGAAAAAATATTAATTTGTAATTTAGGTGGATTATATGTTTTGGGTACTGAGAGACATGAATCACGTCGAATTGATAATCAATTACGAGGTCGAGCAGGGCGACAGGGTGATCCTGGAACATCACGATTTTTTCTAAGTTTGGAAGATAATTTATTGCGAATTTTTGGAGGTACAAATATTCAGCAACAGCTTTCAAAATTAAATTTTGAACCTGATATTCCCCTTCAATCAAATTTTTTGACTAATACAATTGATAAAATACAAACAAAAGTTGAAGATTATTATTACGGTTCCCGAAAACAATTATTTAAATATGACGAAATTCTAGATAATCAGCGCTCTGCGATCTTTTCTGAGCGACGTAAAGGATTATTTAGTAAAAATGTTCGTAGTTGGGTTATTACATACTCAGAAAATATTATTGAGACTTTGGTTGGGCAAAACGGAAAATCAATACACATTATTGCGATTTATTTAAGTTTAAAATTTCAATTCCCATATTTTGAATTAAATCGAATTGTAACAACTAAAAAATTCTCGTATTTACAAATAAATGAATTTTTGCGAAAACAATTATGGAAAGCATATGATTTACTTGAAGTTCACGCTGAAATTTATTTCCCAAAAAAAATACGCTTAATTGAAAAAACAATAATTTTAAGAAATATTGATAAAAATTGGCGCAACCACTTACAACAAATGATTTCTCTAAAAGAGGCCATTGGCTGGCGTAGTTACGGCCAAGTTGACCCATTAATTGAATATAATAATGATTCGTATAGGTTATTTTTAATTACTTTATCAAATATAAAGTCTGGAGTTTTTCGAGAAATTTTTGAATTTATTCAATAACTTAAATTAACTATTGATTTTAAACATAAATTCAGTTATATTTAAAATAGAGGTCGCGGGTGTAGCTCAGTGGTAGAGCGTGACCTTGCCAAGGTCGATGTCGCGCGTTCGAATCGCGTCACCCGCTTGCTTTTATAATTGCCCCCATCGTCTAGAGGCCGAGGACACCTCCCTTTCACGGAGGCGACAGGGATTCGAATTCCCTTGGGGGTATTACATTTAGGGAGAGAATAGACTTAATTAGAAAAAATAAAACCGATTAAGGGGTAAAACTTAGTACCTCTCAAAAGTATAATATTGTTATATAGAAGACATAAACTCCACTAAAAAAAAAAGTGTAAAGATAGTTGAAGAAGTATTTTTTTCTTTACCACAAGTTTAAGGCTCTTATATACAATATTCCATCTTAGTGGTATTATAACTTTTATAACGATTAATTGCGAACAAAATTATGCAATTTGAAGAGCGTCACGTTTGCAAAAATTAAGCAATAAAAGTACATTTAGCTTGATTCTAATGATTGAGTTCTTCATAGCATATAACGAATCGGTAATATATTTTTGTTTTTAGTAAATAATCTGTACATAGCCAACGTAAAAAAATATTATTTAATATTTTCTGCTTTTGTGTTCTTAAACAGCAAGAATAAGGTCGAAAATATTTAATCTTTTAGATCAATAAAAGATCTGGTTATTCATTTGCTTATACTTTTTATTAATTTTATTTTTCATTTACTTACTTGTAAACTCTTTATTAGTTCCAATATTACATGAACTTTGTTACTTAATTTCAGAATTATCAATTTTTGAGTTTCGGTCATATGCACGAAATTTTAAATATTGATAAAGAAAAAAATTATGATCTCCATCTGTATTAGCCGAAAGGTTTTATGAAATAAGAATATCCTCTCCCTAATCGTGTAGTAGAGAGTCGAATGGAAAAATTTTGTGAGAACATTCATCATTTGGCTGTGTTCTTTCCAGAATTAGATTTTATAGAAAGTTATGAGGATCTTAAGCTTTGGATTTTATAAGTTTTTAAGGTGGAACCCCAGAATCAATTAAAAAATCGTCAGAGGATTGGCGATTTTCATTTGTTGACTCTATGCTAACAAGTAAATTATTAATTCATTCTAAATTTTATGTGAAAAAATAATTTTTTCAGATCTTTATTTTCTTTTCTTATTATTTATTGAAACAGCGATATTTACCCTAACGTTTACTTACTAAAAGTCATTTTATTTTATAATTTTTATAATAATTCGCTGTATGAAGAGTAATAATTTTTTATATATACAAAATGTCAAGATATAAATAAATTTTTCTTATTGAAACGATGCTTAGTTGTGTTTAATTAATAAATTTTTTATGGGTAAAATTTACGATTGGTTTGAAGAACGGTTAGAAATTCAATCCATAGCTGATGATATAACTAGTAAGTACGTACCACCACATGTAAATATTTTTTACTGTTTTGGTGGAATTGTTCTTACATGTTTTTTAACACAAGTTGCAACAGGATTTGCGATGACTTTCTATTACCGTCCAACTGTTGTTGAAGCATTTGCCTCAGTGGAATATATCATGACTGAAGTCAACTTTGGTTGGCTAATCCGTTCTATTCACCGTTGGTCTGCAAGTATGATGGTACTAATGATGATTCTTCATATTTTTCGAGTATACTTAACTGGTGGTTTTAAAAAACCACGTGAATTAACTTGGGTGACAGGCGTTATTTTAGCGGTTGTAACGGTATCTTTTGGTGTAACGGGTTATTCACTTCCATGGGATCAAGTTGGCTACTGGGCGTGTAAGATTGTAACCGGTGTACCTGAGGCTGTTCCAGTTGTTGGAACATTAGTTGTGCAATTGTTACGTGGAGGTGTAAGTGTGGGTCAAAGTACATTAACAAGATTCTACAGTGCGCACACATTCGTATTACCTGTTGCAGCTGCAGCATTAATGTTAACACATTTTTTAATGATTAGAAAACAGGGTATTTCTGGTCCATTATAATATTGATTAATTAGAAATTAAAAAATTATGTCTGTTATAAAAAAGCCGGATTTAGAAGATCCAAAATTACGTGCAAAATTGGCAAAAGGTATGGGTCATAATTACTATGGTGAGCCCGCTTGGCCAAATGATTTACTTTATGTTTTCCCAATTGTTATATTAGGTACATTCGCAATTTTAATAGGTTTAGGTACTTTAGAACCATATGCAGTAGGTGAACCTGCTGATCCATTTGCAACTCCATTAGAAATTTTACCTGAATGGTATTTCTTCCCAACTTTTAATTTATTACGGATCTTACCAAATAAATTACTTGGTGTTTTAGCAATGGCAGCAGTTCCAATCGGTTTGATTACTGTCCCATTTTTAGAGAATATTAATAGTTTCCAAAATCCATTTCGTCGTCCAATTGCAATGTTAGTATTTTTCATTGGAACTGTGTTTGCGATTTGGTTTGGTATTGGGGCATGTTTGCCAATTACGAAGGCTGCTACACTAGGGTTATTTTAAATTACGGGATTGACGGGACTCGAACCCGCAACTTCCGCCGTGACAGGGCGGTGCTCTAACCAATTGAACTACAGTCCCATCATAAGGAGAGAGAGGGATTCGAACCCCCGGTATCGTGAGATACATCTGATTTCAAATCAGGCGCATTCGACCAGCTCTGCCATCTCTCCTTAACTCATTTATATATACTAACACATTATCCAATTTTTGTCACTAGATATTATCTTAATATTTTATAAATATTAAATTCTTACTTTAATTTGATGTTTGCGATGAGTTTCCTGAATTCTGAAAAAAAATATAAGAATAAAAAAAGAATCATTAAAACAGAATATACTTCTGTAAATATATTCTATACCTATCAAAGCATTAAGCAAATGTTGATTTTCCTGTAAACTTTAATGAACTTGGGTTTGGATTCTTGCCAATCGAAAAATCTTTCCCATTTACACGTACCCTACCTTCATTCGATTTTTCTGGGAATATACCATCTTTTGGATGAAGAAATTGTACTTCGCCACTTTGTAGAATTCTAAAAATACGATAGTTTGTTATTTTAAATGTTCGTAATTGTGTCCCTAACGCTAAACATTGTTCTTTTCGTGCAAGGTATAATAAATTACCACCTTCGCGCATAATTGCGGCACCACCAGTCGGTACTTCAAATATTTGTTCTTTCGTACTTTGCCAAATAATTGCGTATTTTGATTCTTTTTCTGCTGACCGTAACCACCCACCAGTACTTCCCTCATACGTGGGAAAACGCTGGTCATTTAATTTTAGCGGTTCATTCTTTGATTCTGACATAATTGATTTTTTACCATAAAATAATCTTATAATTGTTATTATACTCAATTGGTGGAAAATTAATCAATTTTATAATTATTCTATTATAAATTGATTAATTTTCCACCAATTGAGTATAATAACAATTATAAGATTATTTTATGGTAAAAAATCAATTATGTCAGAATCAAAGAATGAACCGCTAAAATTATAAGATTTTAACAAATTATGGATCTTTATTAGTAGATATTTGAACAAAAAGAACAAGATTGGTGCGATGAATTAGCTTTTTCTCATCGGTAAGAGTTCACACAGATATTTCCTCTGGTTATTGCTAAAGAGAAATCCAGTGATAATCATTTGACGTTTTTCGACAGAGAGCGTTTATTGATCACTTTTTTTGTTCATTCAGTGTAATGATACAACAGTGAGGATGGATCATCTGGAGAATTTTGTTAGCACAATGAACTTTTAATAAAATGACTCCCATTCGGTCTAACTATAGGTTTTCAGAGAGGTATTTATGTTCTGGTATAGATAGCGTTAATTGAACTAAATTTAACTGATTATTGATATAGAAAGTAATATCCAATGAGGAATGAACTATTGGACTTTTATTTCATTAGGATGAGTTAGCATGTTCAAGATTTTATAATTTACCTGAATTAGGCTCAGGGATTATATATAAAGCGCTTTAAATATTAGGACTTATTTAGAGACCATTTTTATCTTTGTCCTTATGATTATTCGTTTCGCAATTTACTGATAAAATCTCAAAGTGAGAACCGCTAAAAATGATAATAAGAGATCAATTTAGGGTGAAAGAGAGATACTATCAAAAAATAGTTGATACGGGAAAGTCAGTTTCAAGTAGATAATTTTTGTGAAGAAAACAAGGATTTTAGTTCAAAGAATTTAATAGATAAGACATCTGAGTTTGATTCACAGTATATGCAGTAATTAATTTAGGCGAGAGTTTATTAATAAATTTGTAAACAATCAACCTAGACCCCGTTAAACTGTTGTAGTAAATATTGTAATGATATGGACAAAAATATTGGGAAGATATTAGAAAAAATCTTCCTTCGATATTTTATTTTAGGAGTCATGTTTTTACCCAGCAAAAGTTATAAGTCGCAGATCTAATCAATTAAGAGTTTCACTAAAACACATTGGAAAACTCATTAGATTAGTTCTAATTCGGAGGAAATATTATTTTTTCCTATCTACTATAAAGTTAGTCTGATCTAAAAACTATTTTTATAATTTAATTTTCTTTATCTTTCTACTCCCCAACCTAGCCAAAAGTTAGGGTTTGGATCTATAAATTGATCTAATATTAATTTTTATAGAAAGTTATATATGACAAATTCAAAACTTAATTTAAACACCCAATTAAATCGTTTAGTTAATAAACCTTATGAATATGGCTTTTCTACAAATATAGAAACGGAACAAATTCCCTTTGGACTTAATAAAACTACAGTTCATCTTATATCAAATAAGAAAAAAGAACCGAAATTTATGCTTCAATTCCGTTTACGTGCATATAAAAAATGGGGAAATCTAATTTTTCCAAATTGGGCAAAATTAAAATATCCCCATATTAATTATCAAAATATAATATACTATTCCGCCCCAAAACTAAAAAAAAAAATACAAAATATAGATGAAATTGATCCTGAACTTCGTCTTACGTTCGAAAAATTAGGAATTTCATTAAATGAACAAAAAAGGTTAAACAATATTGCTGTTGATGCAGTTTTTGACAGTGTATCCGTTGGAACAACATTTACCAAAGAGTTAATGAAATTTGGGGTTATTTTTTGTCCAATTTCAGAGGCAATCCAAAGGTATCCAGAATTAGTTCAACAATATTTAGGAAAAATTGTTGCAATTGGCGATAATTATTATTCTGCATTAAATTCGTCCGTTTTTAGTGATGGTTCCTTTTGTTATGTACCAAACAATGTTGATTGTCCACTCGAATTATCAACATATTTTCGCATAAATGATCAAGAATCTGGACAATTTGAACGGACATTAATAATTACCGAACATAGTAGTTCATTAAGCTATTTAGAGGGTTGTACAGCACCTCAATATGATCAAAATCAATTACATGCTGCCATTGTTGAATTAATTGCTTTTGGGCATAGTCGAATTAATTATTCAACTGTTCAAAACTGGTTTGCAGGAAATGAAAAAGGGATTGGTGGAATTTATAATTTTGTTACAAAAAGAGGCTTCTGTTCAGGAATTAATTCGAAAATATCCTGGACACAAGTTGAAACTGGTTCGGCGATTACTTGGAAATACCCGAGTTGTATTCTTATCGGTGATAATACACAAGGCGAATTTTATTCCGTTGCTCTGACTAATAATTATCAACAAGCAGATACTGGGACAAAAATGATTCATATCGGTAAAAATACAAAAAGTCAAATTATTTCTAAGGGTATATCGGCCGGTTTTTCAATAAACACGTATCGTGGGCTGGTTAAAATATTATCAAAAGCAAGGAATTCTAGAAACTATTCACAATGTGATTCATTGTTAATTAATAATAATTCAACTGCTAGTACATTTCCCTATATTTTTGTGAAAAATGCGACCTCAAAAGTTGAACATGAGGCCTCAACCTCAAAAATTGGAGAAGAACAACTGTTTTATTTCTCACAACGTGGAATTGAAATTGAACCAGCTATCAGTCTTATAATTGGTGGTTTTTGCCAAAGTGTTTTTAAGAAATTACCAATGGAATTTGCTGTGGAAGCGAATAGATTATTAAGTTTAAAATTAGAAGGAACGATTGGCTAGGCTAAAAAAATTATATTATATTTCAATAATTCTAAAATATATTAAGTTAGGTCTGGGTTTAATTTTAAAGTTAACATAAATTTGTCAACAAAAAATATTTTCATCGATAGGGAATTTTTTCTGGATTTCAAAAAAAATCGTGAAACTTAAAAACTAATTTTGTTTTCACGTTTTAATATTAATTTTGAAAAAAAATACGAATTAGTTTATTAACTTAATTAATGAAAATTATTTTAGAGTAGTGAATTTAATTTTAAGACATTGGGTGCTATAAAAAATCTCGATCAAATTAGTAATAATGTTCAAAACTAAACAAAATTGACGTTTTTTGGTCAAAATTTCTTACTGAGATGGTATATTAATTATTTAAAAGATTTATTAAAAATAAAAATATGTATTAATCCGGCTCAGTCACGTTAAGTTTATCTGAGATTGAAACCATTAAGTCTTTTAGTTTAGAGGTTTGCGTTGTTATCAGTTTTTGATCTAAGTTTTGATTATTAATTGAAGTCTTTAAATTTTCGATAATTGTTTGGGTTTCTTCAATTTTGGGTAATAGTTCCATATCCTGGTTAAGTGTAGAATTTTCTTTCACTTTTTTCAGTAATTCTGAAGCTTGATAACATAAACTGTCAGTTTCATTTTTTAAGGTTATAGCTTTTCGTTTTTCTTTATCACTTGCAGCAAATTTTTCAGCATTTTCAATCATTTCATCAATTTCAGAAGTATCTAATGTTGATGAACCTTCAATTGTAATCGAAACTGTATTTCCACTATTTTTATCACTTGCTTTAACCGATAAAATACCATTCACATCAATATCAAAGGTCACTTCAATTTGAGGTTCTCCTCTTTTTGCGGCACGAAGTTCAGTTAATTTAAATCTACCTAAACTTTTATTATCAGTTGCAAATTCTCGTTCACCCTGTAAAACATGAATTTCAACATTTGATTGATCATCATTCGCGGTTGAGAACACTTCCGATTTTCGGATCGGAATTGTAGTATTTCGTGGAATTATTTTTGTTAATATACTCCCTAATGTTTCCACACCCAATGACAGCGGAGTTACGTCTAGTAATAAAATATCTTTTACTTCACCAGCAATAACACCACCTTGTAATGCAGCACCAATCGCCACAACTTCATCGGGATTCACCGTTTGGTTTGGATCCTTATCGATAATTCTCTTTACAATTTGTTGAATAGCCGGTATTCGGGTTGATCCACCAACTAAGACAACTTGATCAATTTGTTCTTTTTTTAATTTAGCATCACTCATTGCATTTTCGACGGGAATACGACATTTGTGGATTAAATCATCCGATAATAATTCAAATTGGTCACGGGTTAGATTAGTTTCAATATGTTTTGGTCCATCGTCAGTCGCTGTTATAAATGGTAAATTAATTGTAGTTTCATTAATTGAAGATAATTCTACTTTTGCTTTTTCTGCTGCTTCAGTTAAGCGTTGTAAAGCTTGATTGTTTGTTCTTAAATTTATATTTTCTGTTTTTTCAAAATTATCAGCTAAATATTTAACAATTACCCCATCAAAATTATCACCACCAAGTTTTGTATCACCCGCTGTTGAAAGAACTTCGAAGATCCCATCTCCAACTTCTAAAATTGAGACATCGAATGTTCCACCACCTAAATCGAAAACTAAAATAATTTCACTTTTATTTTGATCTAGACCGTACGCTAATGCAGCGGCAGTCGGTTCATTTAAGATACGACGAACATTTAATCCAGCAATTTTGCCAGCGTCCTTTGTTGCTTGACGTTGGGAATCATTAAAATAAGCGGGAACTGTAATAACTGCTTCATTAATTGTTTGTCCAATATATTTTTCAGCATCCTCTACTAACTTTCTTAAAATTTGCGAAGAGATTTCTTCTGGACTAAATTGTTTATTTAACGCAGGACAGTCTAATTTAATATTTTTTTTATCATCTTCAATTACTTTATATGGAACTTCTTTTAAGGCTGTACTTATTTCGGATGCTTTTGACCCGATAAAGCGTTTTATTGAATAAAACGTATTTTCAGGGTTTATAACTGCTTGACGTTTTGCGACTTGCCCAACTAATAATTCTTGTTTTTTTGTATAGGCAACAATTGAGGCCGTTGTTCGTAAACCTTCGGAGTTAACAATAACCGTTGGTTTTGTCCCTTCAGTCACGGCAACTACAGAATTAGTTGTACCTAAATCAATCCCAATAATTTTATTCATTTTAATTATGTGCGTATTCTAGATACTTTTCCTTAAACATATCTTGATATCTACATTGTATAGTATTTTTTAATATCAATTATTTATAAATAACTATTATTAAATTAAAAAATAATTTAGAATTTTAAATTAATATAGTACTTAATTTATGATTAATGTATAATATCCAAGTTAACAAATTACTCACTTTAGTATAAACTTCATTATCACGTTCACTATTAGCAATCAGATCATTGTTTGTGTTCATGTACAAGCCCAATCTCTTGGAATTAGTTCTGGATAAGGAAAAAGCGATTTCGTATTAATATTAGGGGGGATCTCAAATATGATTTCAATATTTTCAGCGAAATATTTCACAAAAATTCTTTTTCAATTGATCTCGGGAGTGTAAAATTTTTGCAAGAAATTTGTATATTTATCTATTATATCTGGGATCTCATTATAAATAATTTATCATAATATTACTAAAATTTCGAGTTTATTTTTTCATATTTATAAGGATCAATAAATAAAAAATATTAGGGACTCCGTTTTATGAATAAACGAAAGAGTTGTTTAGTCTTTTTTACTTTATTTTTATGATTAATAAGTTAATATAGATTGCAAACACTTTTTTAAACATTTAATAATTTTTTTAAATATCTAAGAACAAATAACTAATTAATAATCTCGTTATCTAAGATTATTAAAAAGATATAATATTAAGGCGTTGTTAATTTAATACTTTCTTTTGTTGTTAAAATCGCTTCTTTTAAAATTTCTTCAGTTGCTGATTCAAATTTTTCCGTTTCTCTAACAGCACTTCCGTAAGCTGGTTTTGCTGAATCTAAATAGCTAAGTAAGCTTGAACAGAATGGTTTAATTTGGTCAATTTCTAAATCATCAAGGAAACCATTAATTCCAGCATAAATAATGGCTACTTGTTGATACACCGCGTATGGATTATTTTGTGGTTGCTTTAGAATTTCGCGTAATCGAGCACCACGTGCTAATTGGTTTTGTGTTGCTGCATCTAAATCTGATGCAAATTGTGAAAACGCTTCTAATTCTGCAAATTGAGCTAATTCTAATTTTAGTTTACCTGCAACTTGCTTCATTGCCTTAATTTGGGCTGCTGACCCAACGCGTGAAACGGAAATACCAACGTTTACTGCTGGGCGTAAACCTGAATTAAATAAATCACCTGATAGGAAAATCTGTCCGTCCGTAATCGAAATTACATTAGTTGGTATATAAGCTGAAACATCACCAGCTTGTGTTTCAATAACTGGTAAAGCCGTCATACTTCCACCACCCAATGAATCACTTAATTTCGCCGCGCGTTCTAATAAGCGAGAATGTAAATAGAATACATCACCAGGATAAGCTTCGCGACCTGGTGGACGTCGTAATAATAATGACATTTGACGATAAGCTTGAGCTTGTTTTGTTAAATCATCATATACGATTAATGTAGCTTTACCATTGTACATGAAATATTCAGCAATTGCGGCACCAGTGTATGGAGCAATATATTGTAATGTCGCCGGATCATTTGCACTTGCACAAACAATAATTGTATAACCCATTGCACCACGTTCTTGTAATGTAGTCACCGCTTGAGCTACGGATGCTGCTTTTTGACCAATTGCAACATATACACAGACAACATCGTCTTCTTTTTGATTAATGATAGTATCGATTGCAATGGATGTTTTACCAGTCTGACGATCACCAATAATAAGTTCACGTTGTCCACGACCAATTGGAATCATGGAATCAATCGCGGTAATTCCAGTCTGTAATGGTTCACAAACTGATTTTCGACTAATAATACCAGGTGCCATTGATTCAATTAATCGGGATTCACTTGCAACAATATCACCTTTTCCATCAATTGGTTCAGCTAATGGGTTCACAACACGACCCAAAATTTGATCACTTACCGGAACTTGGGCAATTTTCCCAGTAGCACGAACAGTACTTCCCTCTAAAATATCACGACCATCACCCATTAACACTACACCAACATTGTCATTTTCAAGATTTAATGCAATACCAATTGTTTTATCTTCAAATTCCAAAAGTTCACCAGACATTACTTTATCAAGACCGTAAACACGTGCAATTCCGTCACCAACTTGAAGTACTGTTCCAATATTATCAACTGTCACACTTTGATCGTAACTTTCAATTTGTTGACGAATAATATTACTAATTTCATCTGGACGAATATTAATCATAAATTTATATATTAATAACTAATTATTTGTAATTGTTTAAAATATTTATGGAATATATTTTATTCCCAAACAAGCTGCCATTTTTCTTAATTCACCTTGCAAACTCATATCAACGACTTTTGAGCCAATTTTTACAACGAGGCCACCAAGTATACTTTCATCAATTGTCATAATTAATTCAATATCATTTGATTCCGTACTATCAACTAAAAACTCGGTTAAAAGAACTTCCTGTTCAAGATCTAAGTGGACAATAGATGTAACTTCCGCAACTTTAACATTTGTTACTTGGTAAACTAATTCAATATATTTTTCCCCGACTGCTTCAAGAATACTAATTCGACGACGATCGGTTAATAGATACAGGAACTTTAATGTAATTTTATTTAAATTTGGACTTAATACTTTTTTTATAAGTTCTTTTTTTGCTGAAACACCTACAATTGGGTTTGCAAAATATTCTTTTAATAATTTTGATTTCGCTAATACTAATAATAAATCATTAATATCCGCTGTCACTACATTTAAAGAGTTGTTTGACTTCGCTAAATTAAGTAGTGCTTCTGCATATGGTTTTGCAATTTTCGCTACTAAAGTTTTATTTGTCATAATCGACTAGATCTCCTAAACTAAATTTCGTATGGTAACCGATCAACATTTTTATCGATTAATGCAACATGTTGGTCGTATGTAAATTCATTTTCAATTTTTTTAACAACACACTTCACGGCCGAGGTTGCAACTAAATAAGTTGTTAAATCAACTAATCTTTGTCGATCTAATTGGCCAGTTAAAGCTGATGTTTTAATTTGATTGATCATATCTTTTAATACACGATTTGCATAATTTTTAATAAAATTTCTTTTTGTAATAGAAGCTTCTTCTTGAATCTTATTAATAGCAATCTTTGTTTGTGTTAATTGTGTATTTGCTTCGCTTAATCTTTCTTTTGCATTAGATAAACGTTTTTTAGCATCATTCACATCCTCGATAATTTTTTGTTTTCGATTTAGTAATGATGTTTTTAACGCATCCCCAAGAACTTTGAATAAAATAACAACTAATAATATGATATTAATTATATTTGTTTCAAAAATATCAGTATTTAAAGCAAATCCTTTATCACTTAATAAGATTGAGGTGTTAATTAAATTTTCCATAGTTATTTATTATTAAATTTGTTGGTTTAATTCGAGGAAAACTATATAAAAAGTTTTCCTAAAATTTCTGATCCAATCGTATCAATTTTTTTATCTAAGTACAATAATGTCTGAATACGAGAGTCAAGTAATTTAACATTAAGTTTGCGTAACATTGTATTACATGTTTGTTGTAAATTTTGTAATTCTAAGTCCCAAACTTCTTTCTGTTTTTTTTGTGATTTTATAATATCTAACTGAATTTGTTTTTTAGCACTTTGTAAGTCTAATTCATATTTTTCCGTAATGGAACTTGCTTCTTTGATTAATGAAGAAGCTTCAGATAAATTATTTACAATATAATCATTTCTATCATTTATTGTATTTAATAATGGGTCATATAATAAACCATTTAATACAACTGTTAAAATAACAAATTGTAATGCGAGTAGGGGTAATGTCGCACCAAAATTGAATAATCCACCTGCACCAACTTCTTCTAAATGTAAAAGGGAAAATAATTGATTCATAATTGGAGATTTAATTTTTTTAGAATAGGTTTTGAGAAATATTTTTACTGGATTCAAATGAATCCAGTAAAAATATTTAACTAGCAAATGGATTTGCAAATAATAATGCTAAAGCAACTACTAATCCGTAAATAGTTAGGGCCTCCATAAACGCTAAACTTAATAATAAAGTACCACGGATTTGACCTTCAACTTCTGGTTGACGTGCGATACCTTCAACTGCTTGGCCAGCAGCGGTACCCTGACCAATACCAGGGCCAATTGCAGCAAGACCAACCGAAAGACCTGCACCAATTACCGATGCACCAGCAATAATAGAATCCATAAATTCAATTTTTTTATAAATATTTGTTATAAAAATCCGATTATCAAGATAAAATAGTGATAAAAACAAGACCAAAAAATTAATTATTAATTAATAAATATAATCTAAAATTATTCTAGAGCTTCATGGATGTATGCACCCGCTAATGTTGAAAAAATTAAGGCTTGTACACTGCCAGCAAAAATTCCTAAACCCATAATTGGTAATGGTATGATTAATGGCACTAACAACACTAATACAGAGATTGTTAACTCATCTGCAAGTACATTTCCGAATAACCTAAAACTCAAAGACAATGGTTTTGTAAAATCTTCAAGAATATTAATTGGTAAAAGAATTGGTGTCGGTTGAATATAACGCTTAAAGTAACCAATTCCTTTTTTACTAAATCCTGCATAAAAATATGCAAGTGATGTTAAAAGTGATAATGCAACAGTTGTATTGATATCATTTGTTGGTGCTGCTAACTCACCTTCCGGCAAAATAAGCAATTTCCACGGAACAATCGCACCTGCCCAGTTACAACCAAAAATAAACAAGAAAAGTGTACTTATAAATGGAACCCATGGACGATAGAAACTTTCACCAAGTTGACCCTTTGCAATATCACTGGTAAATTCAACTACGGTTTCCATAAAGTTTTGCCAGCTTTCGGGAATTTGACTAATTGATTGTGTACCTAAAAAAGAGGCACCTAATAAAAGGATAATAACAAACCAACTTACAAGAAAAACTTGACCATGCAATGAAAAGCCACCAATTTCCCAATAGAAATGTGTACCAATTTCAACGCCTGACAATAATAGAGTATTAGCTAAAAAATTTAATGTATACATAAGTCATTAATTATTATTATTTTTACCTAAAACAAGTATAACACATATAATCATAATTATGATTACTCTTTATTTGTTTATTTTTACGAAAGCCCATTAATTTAGAAACTCATTTCTGCCGCTTGAACTTTTTCAAATTGTTTTTTCTTTAAAACTAAAAAAACTTGACATAAAAGAATAACAAAAATTATTCCTAAATAACCAACAATTCTAAATGGGTTTTGTAAAACAATTTCCGTTTCTGTCTGTCCAAAACCACCAACATTTGGATCACTTGTTAATAATTGATCTTGCTTAATAGTTTTACCTTCAGAAACTATAAGATCATAATTCTTAGGGATTGTTGTATTTTTAACATCACCATTCGAAGTTTTAATTGAAACTGTATACCCACCATTATCACTGATTTTTTGGATCTCTGTAATTTGTCCATTTACTGAAGCTAAAATTGGATTATTATTCGACTTATCTCCCGTTGGATTTACTTGGCCTCGGCCACGATTAGCACCTACGTAAATTGGGTATTTTAGATAATTTACAGTACTATTTGTTTCGGGATCTGGTGAAACGATTGGAAATATTATTTCTTGATGTTTATCACCAGAAATTGGTCCCACAACTAAAATATTATCACTTTTCGCACTATATGGTGCAATAAATACACCTTTATTTTTTGCTTTTATTTCCGGAGTAATCATTTTAGGTGGTGCCAATTTAAAACCATCTGGCAGTATTATAACGGCACCCACATTTAATCCACCTTTATCACCAGATCCTACGATTTGTTTTGTTTTTAAATCATATGGAATTTTAACAACGGTCTCAAATAAGGAATTAGGTAAAACAGCAGATGGTGATTCTATTTCAACTGGTTTTTGTGCTAAATGACAATTTGCACATACAATTCGTCCATTTGCTTCACGAGGATTTGAATATGCATTTTGTGCATAGATAGGAAATGCATTTGTCGATTGTGCTAATGTTAATAATGGAATTATCACAAAAGTTATTTTTTTTAGATTATAAAAAAAATATTTTAAATTCATATTTTTATTTGAATGTATTCGTAACATAATCAATCAATAATCATCACTAAAAAATTAAAATTACTTTTCATATAAAAGAAGAATATTAGCCCCAAGAAAATATAATATTACAATCGCACTTGATAAAGTAATTTGTGTTATTGGATCGGTTGATGGGGTTAAAATTGCGCCGATAATTGTTGAACCTAGAATTACATACTTCCAGATACTTAACATTTGTTGTGCTGAAATTATTTTTGTCAATCCTAAGATAAGTTGAACAATTGGGATTTGAAATGCTAATCCCGTACTATAAAAAATTAATAAAATAAAATCTAAATATTGATCAAATGACCAAAACGGTTCAATGACTGTTGAACTATAGTCAACAAAAAATTTCAATGCGGCTGGAATTAGAAGATAATAGGAAAACCCTAAACCTAGTCCAAATAATAAAAAAGAAATTCCAATAATAGGAAGAATAAATTTTTTTTCATTTTTTGTTAGTCCAGGGAGCATGAAAAAAATTAATTGACAGATGATCAATGGAATACAAATAAGAAAACCACTATAGATTGTTATTTTTATAGTTGAAATAAGATATTCGCCTGGGGATAATTGAATAAATTTTATACCTTGAACTGGGTTTTCTAATATTTTTACAAAAACGGTAACATTTGTAAAAATAACACCACTTATAAAAAGAAATATATAAATCAGTTGAAAGAATCTTTGTCGCAATTCTTCCGTATGTTCAGCAAATGGTAATTCCATTTCATATTCTTTAAGTAATTTGGTTCGAAATTTAAATTCAGAAGTTTTTACTAGTTGAAATTCCATAATGAAATTTTATTTTGATTAATATTTTGATCTGATCCCGTTTATATATTGACAAGCCTGTAAACGGGCCGAAGCAAGATCTAATGATGTCTTGGCTTCAATTATATTTGGATCATTCTCGAGAGGAGTATTTAATTCCATCAATTCTCCTTTTAATTTTTCTAGTTCTTTCGATGCTTCTTCAACACCTTTGTTTGCGTCTTCCAAGGTTAAATCCTGTGAAATTTTTTCTATATCAAGAACTAAAACAATTAATACATCATTGTGCATTTCTGCAAATCCACCTAATATGATCGTTGGTGCCCAACCTTTTTCGGTCTTTTCTAAAAAAACCCCAGTTTTTAAAATGGTCACTAAACGGGAGTGACCCGTTAATATAGATATATCACCATTAACGGCAGGTAACATAACGTGATTACATGCCGTTATTTCTTGAGAGATGTCAGGTGACAGAAGTCGAACGGTAAAAGTCATAATTGCTCCTTATACTTAGCTATTATTTCATACTATCAGCTTTACTAACAGCCTCATCAATATTACCAACAAGATAGAATGCTTGTTCGGGTAATGCATCTAACTCACCACCTAAAATCATTTGGAAACCTTTAATTGTCTCTTGTAATGATACATATTTACCCGGAGAACCGGTAAATATTTCAGCAACGAAGAATGGTTGTGATAAGAATCGTTCAATTTTTCTTGCACGGGCGACAACTAATTTATCCTCTTCTGATAATTCATCAAGACCTAAAATTGCAATAATATCTTGTAATTCTTTATAACGTTGTAATGTTTCTTTTACATCTTGTGCACAATCATAATGAATATCACCAACAATTTCACGTTGAAGCATTGTTGATGTCGAATCTAATGGATCAACTGCTGGGTAAATTCCTTTCGAAGCTAATCCACGCGATAATACTGTCGTTGCATCTAAATGGGCAAATGTTGTTGCTGGTGCTGGGTCAGTTAAATCATCTGCTGGAACATAAACCGCTTGAATCGATGTAATTGAACCACGTGTTGTCGATGTAATACGTTCCTGTAAACCACCCATTTCAGTCGATAGAGTTGGTTGATAACCTACAGCCGATGGCATACGACCTAATAATGCCGATACCTCTGAACCTGCTTGCACAAAACGGAAAATATTATCAATGAATAATAAAACGTCTTGTTTATTAATATCACGGAAATATTCAGCCATTGTAAGTGCTGTTAATCCAATTCGCATTCGTGCACCGGGTGGTTCATTCATTTGTCCGTAACATAATGCAACTTTTGATTCTGTTAAATTCGAATCATTAATTACACCAGATTCCTTCATTTCCATGTAAAGGTCATTCCCTTCACGTGTTCGTTCACCAACACCACCAAATACAGAAACACCACCGTGGGCCTTAGCAATGTTATTAGTAAACTAGGTGGGATTTTGACCAACACCCGTCTTTCGATCCGGACGTGAAAGTTTCCCTTCATCCGGCTCTCGGTTTAAATTCCTCTACGAAGACTATTTGACAGATCTATAAGTTTTTGTGTGAGATATTTTGATAGATATATGATCTTGAGTTTTTATCTACCATAGTACGTCAATCTTGAAATAATGATACGGTATAATCGATTGAGTAAAATTTTTTGATTAAATAACGTTTGGATTCTCATCAGAAATTTTCCTACGTTTATCCCAATATAAATTATTATCATCATACGGTGATGCATTTCCTCTAATTTTAAAGTGTTGTCCGGGTTGAATCCAGATCATTTTAGGTAAGTAGTTTTCTTTTATTTTTCCTTTTATTAAGGTTTCACCTCTTAATATCCAATTGTTTTTATAATCTTTTCCTCTGAAGCGATATGTACCCCCTTCTGGAAAATACTTTAGTTTCAGTTTCGTTCGGGCACGAAGCCCGTTCGATTTTCTTCGAAATACCCAGGTTCTAATTTGATTGAATATCAAGTAATCTATTTTATTAAAATCTTGTATACATTTCGAATAGCGGAAATAATTTGCCCATCCGATTATTTGTCTAGACAATAGTTTTATTAGAGAATAACTTGAAGCTGATCTATTTTTCTGTATCGATTTTCGAATGCGTTGGACAATTATTACTTTGCTCGCTCTCGACGGATGTATTTTGATTGTCTGTATTCTTTTCTCCTGGTTTTTAATTGAAATGATTTGAAAGCCCAAGAATTCGAAACCTTCGGTTGAATTGACTATTCGTTTTTTTACCTTTGATAGTTGTAATCCGACTTTGTCGTTCAGCCATTTTGAAATTTCAGATTCTATTTGAATAATATCTTCACGTTTTGGAGCGGTGATAACAAAGTCATCTACATATCTTGAGAATCCGATGGTCAATTTTCGTTCTTGTTTAGTTAATTTGAAATTAGGTCTTGTACTTGTACACAAGTTATTTATGTACCAATCTTTGATATAATTCTCTAGACCATGCAGTGCAATATTGATTAATAGTGGGGCTATAACCCCATATGTAGGCGTCCCTTCTACTGATCGGAAAACTTCATTAGATCTTTCTGAATAATCCCCCATAATCCCTATTTTTAACCATATTTTGACTTGGTTTTCCATTTGGGTAAATGTCGCCAATTTGTTAAGAAGTTTATTATGATCAATACTGCCAAAGCACTTTTGAACATTAGCCCTAAGAACGTATTGATATTTTTCTTTTAATAATCTAAAGAGTGCACTTATGGCATCATTACATGACTTCCCCGGTCTAGAACCATAAGAATTTGACTCAAAAATAGCTTCCCACTCTGGTTCCAAAGCAAATTTTGTTAACATTTGTTTTGCATAATTTGGAATATTAAAAGGATAATATTTTCTTTTTTCAAATTTTGGAATGTAAGTTTTTGTTAAAGAACTTATGTTTCCAGTAAGTTTAAGTTGGTAAGCTAATTCAATCTTTTTATTATGTGAAATTGTTTCCACACCAGCGTTATTACACCATATATTTCTGGTAGTCAGTTGTCTAACTGCTAAAAGTTTAGCATCAAGACTACCAATAATTCGTCGTTGTAATGCTTGAACTACGGTTTTATTTCCAGCCTTACTAGCCTTATAAACTCTTCTTTGTTGTCTAGAAATACGTTTTTGAACTATCGTCCAATCCACATCGTTCCACGCTATTTTGCTCATTTGACTCAATGTTTATAATTTTAACCCTTTTGGATGTTAGCATATCATTTACACTGCTATATGCATAAAAGCATTGGCTTCTTCCAAAAGTCTTTCATCTAATAGAGGGCTCGTCAACGGTACCCAATTCTATTTAGACTTTACACTGTTCCTCTAATTTATCTACGCAGGTTAGATGTGCACAATATACCTAAGCTGGTTTCGTTCTAAGCGTAAGGGTATAATTAACCCTTCGTTCAGCTATCTTATTTGATCTCCCTCAAAATTTTTTATCGAAAATTCCTCATGGTTCGGGAATAGATACTTACGTGCATTGAGATTGGAATACTTATCCCTCTTAGCGTCATCATACTGCATTTCATATACCTTTGCTTAACTTCCTCATTCAAATTGAGTAATCAAGTTATATAAACTGAATGCTTAGTCATTTGGACAAATTTTCATCGCCATAGATTAGAAGTTCGCACTAATAATTTTGAATCTCTGTTGTTTTTAAAATTAGATAACAATTCATCTATTAAGTTCTGACTATCATTTAAGTAGACGATTACTGTTACACAGAATTTTGTGAATTCAGAAATAACGTCTGTTAATTATCTCAGAGTATTTTATAAAATTTTATAACAGACTATTAGAATAAAAATCAATCTATCTTATTTGATCGTTATTTGTAGAGATAATTTATTTATAGTAGTGCGTGGATTTTTCTCTTCGAAATTCTTATTAGAACGCAAAAGATTCTGTCCAAACAGGTCACACAATTAATTCCATAATTAAAACAGTTTTACCCACACCTGCTCCACCGAATAAACCAATTTTACCACCACGACGGTACGGTGCTAATAAATCGACAACTTTAATACCTGTCTCAAAAACTGATGGTTTTGTTTCTAATTCAGTAAATGCTGGAGCACTACGATGAATTGGTAACGTTTCACCACCAGCTACCATATCAGCTAGTTCATCAACGGGTTGACCTAAAACATTAAAAATTCTTCCTAGTGTTTGTGTGCCAACTGGTACACTAATAGGTTCACCAGTATCTAAAACTTCAACACCACGTTGTAAACCATCTGTTGAACTCATTGAAACTGCACGTACCCGGTTATCACCTAATAATTGTTGAACTTCACAAACAATTATTGAATCACCCGATTTTACGTCAATTGCATTATAAACTCGTGGAAGTTTACCTGATGGAAATTCCACATCTAAAACAGGTCCGATTACTTGTGTTACATAACCTACACTTTTTGTTTCAACCATATTGAAAATAATAAAATATTTAAGATAACAAACAGGGTTTCAAATAAAATTTTTAATCGTTTATTGATTGCGTGATTGGGATTGCAAACGGCATAATTCCAAAAATCCTTGCAGTTTTAATTGCTTTACTTAATTGGCGTTGTTGCTTATTATTCAACCCCGTAACGCGACGGGGTAAGATTTTACGTTGTGTATTAACAAATAAATTTAAAATCTTTGTATTTTTGTAGATACGTTTTTCATTACCCGTCTCTGAAAATGGACTCGAATTTAGCGAATATGAGAGTGACGGGGCATTTGATTGTTTTTTTAACATATAGATTGAATTGAATATAAAGTTTTTAAAGTACATAATAATTATAATTGATTAAATAATCAATATCAAAATAGTGCTCGAAATTTTAGTGATGAAAGTTAAATTGCTTTAATTAATATGCGCTGGTGATCAGTCCAATAATAATTTTTAGTTAAAAATTAACAAAGATTAATATTTATGAAATCCAACCATAACTATGTAAACCTTTACCTAAAAAATTGACTCCTAAATAACATATCCAAATGACAAAAAACCCAAACGTACCTAACCATGCTGTTTTTTCTCCTTGCCAGTTTTTTGTTAATCGGGCATGTAAATAACTAGCAAATATAATCCAGGTAATTAAAGCCCATGTTTCTTTCGGATCCCAACTCCAGTATGATCCCCATGCTTCATTTGCCCATACAGCTCCTGAAATAATACCCATTGTTAAAAATGGAAATCCAATACCAATTGTTCTATAACTCCAACGATCAAGTTTATTTAATAAATTAATCTTGTGTTGTGGTAGAGAATTAATATTAGTAGTTAGTATTTGCTGATTATTAATTTCCTTTGTTTTTGACCAATTGGCTAGATATACAATTAACAAAAATAAAGTTGAAAATAAAGCGCCCAGAATAAGTGTTGCATAACTAAGCATCATCATACTTACATGTAACATTAACCAATTTGATTGTAATGCTGGAACTAACGGGGTTATTTTTTGCATTTCAATTGGTAAAATTAATGTTGAAAAACCGATCAATAAAAGACAAATAGGACAAATTAAAGATCCAATAATTTTACTATTCGTTTTATACTCTCCAAAAATTTGAATTGTTGATAGACACCATGTTAAAAATAATAACGATTCATATAAATTACTTAGAGGAAAATAACCTGAAATGATCCAACGTGTTGTAAGAATACCTAAAATAATAAAATTTATGAAAATTGAACCAATAGCACTAGTTTTGGAAAAAAACCAAATTTCTGGAATTGCTAGACTGAACCAATATAGTATTGTTGTTATTAGTGAAATCCCAAATAAACTATTCACTAATAAATTTTGAAAATTATCCCATATCATACTTGATGTACATTTAATTTAAATATTACTCTCTAAGGGTAGATTGTTTGATATTATTTTAATGTTATTAAATAGTAATTTATAGTTTGTTATATTCTTGATAAATAATAAAATAATCCTTGTATCTTAGAATATTAAGTTAATTCATAAATGAATTTAAGAAATAATTTATCATTTTTTGAATTCATTATGTTTATTCTTCAAATTTTTTGGATATTTTTTTATTTTTGGATATTTTGTTATTAATGAGATCGCCTAGACTAAGTATTATCTTTTCTATTAAGTCCTACATATAGAAACTTCCTGCGTCCAAATCATTGTCTAAGATTGCTTTTGAAAAATTATCTTCTAAACGTTGGTGGTTACCCGTCGTAATGTACGTGCTCCATATATTAGATCAAACCTTCGTCAACTAATTTTCTACGTATGTTATTAGGAATCGATAAAAAAAAATCTTTTTCCGATAATCTATCAATTAGTTTTTCTATTATATTGTGAGTAATTACGGTGATTGTTTCTTTATCTAACGGTTTAAAAAGAATAATTTCATCATGTCGATTTAAAAATTCTGGGCGGAAGAATTTTTTTAGTTCGATATTAATTAAATTTTTAATCGACTTGAACTATCATCTAGACGTGAATTGTTTTCTGGAAGTTTTCATATAATCCAATATTCGAATTTTTATTAAATTCGTCCTTCCATATTCTCCTTTTGAACCGCTATTGTCGTCTGACACGAAAAACTTCAGGATAGTTAAAAGTTTCGTAAATTCCTCACTCGCGTTTTCCCAAGTGAAAATATCATCAATAAGACGTGAGGAATCTTTCGAATTTAAACTCGTACTCGACTCACCGGACGTAGTTCCCGAAATTCTTGAATTGCTGCTGCCCCTAAATTTGATGTCATAATGATAATCGTATTTTCAAAGTTAATTGTGCGATCTTTTGTCGTTAATCGCCTATCTTCGAAAACTTGGAGTAATAAATTAAAAACATCTGGATATGCTTGTTCAACTTATTCAATAAAATAACTGTATAGGATTTTCTAAGGACCGCTTCGGTTAATTGACCACCTTTGGAATAGCCAACATAACCTGTGGTGAACCAATTAATCTCGACGAGATGCGTCCATATATCCAGTATCTAGTTTAATCAATATGTCTTCTGAACTAAAAAAATAAGAAACTGACAATTGGTCGATTCGGGTTACATAAACCCACACATCACGTCGTATCACTTCTGAAATTGCAACTACAGTATTGTTTTGACCAATTACCCGTTTAAATAATCGTTCTTCAATTTTTAATAAATTTTTTAATCCATTTTTTGTTACTTTCGAAATGGGAATCTCTCCATAATGATACGACATTAGTAATATTTACTTCAAAAATAAAGTTGTTTGTTTTGGTTTCATGGGGGTTTTGTCGTTAAAAATAAAATCGAGAGGTGTCCGAAGATTTTAGCCGTAGAAGTATTTGTTCTATATCTCGGAAAAGAGATGCTCTCGTGTATTTTCGACTCATAATTTTTCGAAAATCAAGATGACCACTTTTATTTGTCCCTCTCACTTCTGTAAAAAAATATAAAAATCTATGTACATAGTTCAGGTTAAGTTCATTTTTTCCAATGCTAGTAGAATAGAAGAAAGGGAATTCGAAAATTCGCATAGTTATTAGTTGTGGTGTATATTTTTAAGTTTCATTTGTGCCCCAGATATGTCTAAAAGATTTAAATACGGTATGAATGTGTCTTGATCAGCAAGTTTTTGTTTCATTATCGTTTGATCCGGTAAAAATATAACGACCGATTATAACGTGTTAATATTGCTTTAGGAACTTTAATAACAAATCCAAAATGCCAATAAAGATAGGTGTTGTGCTCGTACTATTAATGATAACATAAATCGGCTAAGGCTTCCCCTAAGGCATACGTATATCAATTTCTACCTATATATCTCGCCATTATTTTCGAGTGTTTATCTTTTCGCACTAATTTTTCAATATGATGAACCAATTTTAATTTCTCGAGTAAATCTAATAATTCTGGTGGATTAAAATCACAACAGAAACTTCACGACTGCTTATCAATTAAACAATTGCTTGCTCTAAAACATTTTTTCTACGAGGATTAAATGGAACTTCAACAGCAACATAACCTGAACCACGGCAACGAGACGTTCAACACTTTACGAGCATCAACTAATATAATTCTAATCTTACTCAAACACACTTTATCGTTTTTAATATTCCGGATCGTAGTTCCGGCGAGACCACTTGGCTCTGATATAATCCCTAATAGAATTTACTTTGCCCAATAAAATTATGTCCTATTCTGCTGGACTCTTCCTGCGAAAGCATAACAATCGTATTCTCTCAGTAAATCGTTCAAACCTAGTACTTCCTTTTTTAATATAAATTCTAATTAATTTGATAAAATATGGATACTATAAATACGTCTACATTTAGAGCAGATTAACAATGTATCTATATTTAAAGATTCAAAAGTCTAATTTAAATTCCTATTATAAATATGATTTATTAAGAATAGAAGAAAAGCGATTACTCTTCATTTTAATAATAAGCTCAAATCAAACTAAACAAATCTCAATTATGGGTCGAGTTGGATTTGAACCAACGTAGGTCAAACCAGCGGATTTACAATCCGCCCCCTTTAACCACTCGGGCACCGACCCTATACATTTATAATACTAAATAGTAGAAAATTATTCAATTTATTAGGTTTAATAGATCACAACAAAATAGTAAGTCAGCTGTATTTCAAAAGTGTATTTAGTATTAGTCCTATAAAATTTGGTTATACAAATAAAATTATGACGTATTTTTTGAGTTTTTACATACTAACATTGAGGTCCTTATAATTAAGTATGAATTGGTTGATGAGTTTTTTTAATTTTTGTAAAAAATAATTTATAACTTCCAATCAATCTTTAGAAGTAAAAAGCATGACTCGATAAGAAGTATGCGATTAATCTTGTATTAATTGCTGAAGCCCTAATATTTCAAATAGGGAGTTATTAGTAAAAATAGATCAATCCAAAATGTTAGGGTTCTTCTCTATAAATACTAAAACATTTGAGTAAATAATCTTAAATACTTAATTTCTCTTAAATAACTGTATTGCATTTCCAAAAATTTCCATAAATATTTTTAAATAAAAGTCCTTAAATTAAGAATTTAAATTTGATTTACTCATTATGTTAGATGATCAGGTTCGACCCTATAAAGAGTATTTTTGAACGCTCAGCATCCTCAAGTAGAGGTAAGAGAACTCTCTGCTTTAAAATTTATGCATTAGTTAAATCTGGTAAAAATGAAAAGACCTTGTGTAAGCTCATTGTTCAGTTCCTTGATTAGTTTTTATTTATAAATGGGGAAACGTTTACGGTTGGAGTTCAGAAAGTCAGCAGTATTTGTTGAACAGAGTTGAACTAATATCATTTCAATGATTCTGACATAATTGATTTTTTCCATATAAGGTATTTGGACTATTTAAATACTAATAGCCCAGCCTTATTAAAAAAACTTTTATAAACTGTCTGCAAATTTATCTAATATATTGGCTATGATTTCCAATATATAGGCTAAATTATTGAATAGCCTTCTTATTCGATTTTAGAAATAAATAAATAATAAGGTCATGCCAAATGCTGGAAAGATTATTCCAACAATGGGTATGGATATAGTATGAAGAAAATTATCGGTAAATATGACTAATCATAAACTTATAAATTACCTTTTACTTTATCCTGCTTGAATTTTTAATAACGCAAAACCTAATGAAATTCCAAATAAGGTCATCCCAAAACAAACTGTTGCTGTCGATATTATTTCACTCATAATTTTCTTAATTTTTAATTCTTTTTAAAGTTATTTAATTAACAAATACAACAAGTATGAATGAAGCACTTTCCTAGATTATTTACAATTTTCTTAATTTTTTTTAATCCCGAAATATGGATTCAATCTGATTATAGCTAATCTGCAAAATAATTTTATTTTTTTACAAATTAACTGTAAAAATTTTTTAATATATGATAATGTAAATATTTTTCAAGAAAATTAAATAATTTCTTAACCAGATTTCTAACTTCTTTCTATGCAAATAGTTAAATGTGAAAGCATAGTTACGATCCGAAGTTTTCTATTTGTAAATATGATAAAAAAATTGAAAAATGTTAATTTATACTTGTTTTAGGTAACAATAATGAACATTAAACTGGAATACATCATGAAGTATATATGTTACCCATATGAATAAAATTAAAAATAGAGTGTTTATAAAAACTCATAAGCTAATTAGTAATTAATTATAAAGGCTTAAGCGTAAGTACAGCGCAAACTATAAAAATGTGCATGATAATTTTCTTCATATAACCATATGAAGAAAAGTATACTTTATACCAATAAATATATTTATTAAAAAATACCTGTTTTAACTATTTCGTAACAAAGTTTTTTTAATAAGGCTGGGCTATTAGTATTTAAATAGTCCAAATACCTTATATGAAAAAAATCAATTATCGCAGAATCATTGAGTTGACAGAGCTATTGTTTGGTACCGAATTACCAGCCTGCTAGCAAGCCCCTGCTCAGCCTACAATCACCCTTCTAAGGGCCTTATAGGTACCTCTCAGACGGTATTTCAATCCCAAATCCCTGAACAGAAATATTTGATTCATTTCTACCTATCTGCTTCTAAAAATAGAGTATACTTCAAATTTATAAATATTTTTTATAAATAAAATTAATTTTTATAAGTCTTGTTTTATTTTTTAATTTAGAGTACAATTTATTTATAAATTATAAGCTCTATAAAAATATTCCATGGAAATAAAAAATAAGTACGGTTACGTTCGTGTCAGCTCTAAAACTCAAGAGTCAAATTCTTCCATTGAATCTCAAAAGCAACAATTGATTCAAAATGGAATTGAAGAAGAAAATATTTTTGTCGAAATTGGATCAGCTGCTAATGAAATTAAAAACCGATCTGTTTTTCAAAAATTAATTACCCAAAAATTAAAAGAGAATGACCTTTTAATGGTCACTAAAATTGATAGATGTAGTCGAAATACCCTTGAATTTTTAAAGCTACAAGATATTATTTTTAAAAAGAATATTACCTTTGTTGCTTTAGATTTACCGACTTCAGTAGATTTAGCTACCAATAAGCTTATGGCTACAACATTATCAGCTATGGCAGAATTTGAAAATAATCGACGAAAAGAGCGTCAAAAACAAGGAATCCGGGCTGCTCAAAAAAAAGGAAAGTATCAGGGACGAAAAACAGTCATTAGTAAAACTTTGATTCAAAAAGTGAAACATTTGAAAGAAACTAAAAACTTATCTGTTACTGATATTAGCAAACTAACAGGAGTAAGCTGTCCTACCATTTACAAAGTCTTAAAAGAGCATTTAGGGTACATATCAAATCGATTAGTTAAACTGGAGGAAACAAAGGATGCTAAATAAATTAACTTTTAACGACGAAAAATTAGTTGTGGATTGGATAGGATTTAACATTCAAGGACTGCTTAATAGAAAACAGGTAGAAAGAATCGCTAAATATTTATTTGAAAACCTCCGATTTAACTCTACTTTTGCTCTCGGATCCGATGGAAAGCAAGAAACTCTATTTTATAATGCAAAAAACAAATACCAAGTTTATTTTAGAGCGTATAAATATTCTGACATATACTGGGACGGCATAAAAATAGATTTTTCTGGTCGAAATGGTCATCAATTTTATAAATTAATTGCGGCAAATCAAGTTAATTGGGAAATACTTAATCACAAAAAAAATCTTAGATTATCCCGCCTAGATTTATGCTATATACGCAAAAAAATAGATAACGACACAAATGTTGAATCGTTTTTAAAACAATGTTATCAAAAAGTAGATGAAAATAAGGCTATCAAAAATTTCAGTTTACAAAATAATTATACCGGTTGGATTTTAAAAATTGGAAAACGTGGAAGCCCAAACTATTATCGTGTTTACGAAAGCGAGACAGAAATTCGATTTGAATTAGAGCAAAGAGGATTGAAAATAAAATCAGCTCAAAAGTTAATATTTGAATACCAGATAGAAAATTTTGAGGAAATAATGACAAAAACTTTTTTTAATCACTCAAAAAAAGTTTTAGCAACTCATGAAAACTATACAGATTGGTTAATTGACTATTTCAGAAGAAAAAATCAAATTAAAGGATCATTGGTAACGGGGTATTTCAACACTGCTAGTTTTGATCAAAAAAAAAAAATATTTTTTAGGTTTTTACAATTTATTGCTTTTAGTCGAACTCAAACAGCTACTACAGAAAATTTTTGTGAACAATCCTATTCTATTGTTCAATTTAAATTGACCGATTTTATGGATTTTATTCAAAAAAACAATAAAAATCAATATCAACGAGAACAGTTAATTCAGTTTTTCGAAAAAATACAAACCATGAAACCATTTGTAAAAGTTTTTACTAATGAGAGTTTTGAAAGTTTTACAATTTTTCCCTTTGTTAAAACCAGAAAAGAATATGGACAATATGGACCTTGGATAATTGAAGTAGCTATTTTACAAGAACTATACTTTTATAGTTATCGGTTTTTTTTCCCAACGTACTTTATTACATATCAACACGATTTTGAATTACAAATTAAACTTCAATTCATTCAAAGTTATAGCACTAAAAACTTAAAAAAAATTTTTTATTCAGAACAAATACTAGATCAATACAAACAAGCAAATAATCAAAAAAAAGCAAAGATTAAAGAAAATATTCAGCACACCTTTCATCAAGCTTTAAAACATCAAATGGTTCAAGACAACTGTGAAATAGAGTTCAAAAGTAAAAAAAGAAAAACACAGTCTATTCAAATACAAAATCTTACTCCCTTACTTATTGGACAAAGTGAAAATATATATTTCTACGAATCTAATATTTTAAAGGGTTAGACAAAGCCATTAAAAAATCCAATGAAAATGAGAAAAGTTTATGTTTAGGTCAACTAAAAAGTCTTGATATTACCGGAAAATAATTAAAACGTAGGGAAGAAAATACAGGGTCAAATATCGGTCCTCTTTTTTGAGTGAATCTGTTGAAGCTCGTTATTAACACGCTGTTAAGGTCGATTAATTACAACACCTCCCACAACTAACACAAAAGCACAAGCTAGACCTAGATAAAAATCTCCACTTTGTAACGCGGCCCCACAAATCGTGGTAGCACCACCTACATATGCACCTTTTGTTCCCTCAGACAAAGGTTTAAACCCAGGCTTAGCTGCAGGTGTGGGATTAACTGGTCCAGTATCTCCTTTTGGTGTTGCGGGTACATCTGCTGCACATGCAGCAGATGTTGCCAGTGAATACAAAGAATAGGCTGCTAATGAAAAACTAGCACCTTTCACAAAACCCTTACTAAATTCTTCTCGAGATTTTTTTGTCTTCTCCTCTATTTCAATTTCTTTTTTTTTTGTTAAACGAGTACTATATGAATAAGCTAAATATGCGGTCATAGAATGTGTGTAAATAAATATTTAATACAATTATAAACCATACTTAAATAATTTACAATTACATTGAAATAATAATTTCTGATATAATCATAAACTTTTCTTTTCTTGATTAATTATAATGATGATTTGCTCTTATGTTAGTAACGGACACCAGCAGGATTCGCAGCAACACTATAACTTTGTAAAGAGTATTTTTGGAAACGACCTACATCCTCAGTACGAGATAAGTAGAAACCTGGCTCCGAAGCTGGACGTGTAGCAATAAACGCCATTACACAACTCTCAGTACCACGTGTAGCGTCAAATGCTTGAAGCTTGATATAACCGGATGGGTTTAGTTTTCGACACTCCGCTAATTCAAACATTACTGCTGCCGAATCCTTAATATCGAATAACGGTAAACCCCATAATTCCCAGTAGTTATTACGTGGGTGTGGATCATCTGTCCATTCAATACTAATAGCCCAACCTTTTGAAATACAGTACTCAACTTGCTTTAAAATTTGCGCGTCAGTTAAGTCTGGTAAAAATGAAAAAGCACCTTGTGTAAGTCTCACTGTTCAGTCTCCTTGATTAGTTTTTATTTGTAAATATGATAAACGTTAAACGTTTGCTGTTGGAGTTTCAGCAAAGTCAGCAGTATCTGTTGAACTGTAGTTGAAACTAATATCTTTCCATAAATCTAGTGCAGTTTGTAAAGGACCACACATTTTTGCTGCATCACGTAAAATCTGAGGACCTTCTTCAATATAAGCACGACCTTCGTTACGAGCAACAACCATAGCTTCTAAAGCTACACGGTTTGCAGTTGCACCAGCTTGAATACCATCTGGGTGACCAATTGTACCACCACCAAATTGTAATACAACATCATCACCTAAGTAATCAAGTAATTGGTGCATTTGACCACAATGAATACCACCAGATGCTACTGGCATACACTTACGTAAAGCTGCCCAATCCATTTCAAAGAATTGACCACGTGGTAGATTGACCTCGTTCTTAGCAGCTAATAAAGTATCATAGAAACCTTGGATCATTAATGGATCACCTTCTAATTTACCTACTACAGTACCGGCGTGAATATGGTCAACACCAGCCATACGCATCCATTTACAGATTACACGGAAGTTAATACCGTGGTTCTTTTGACGTGCGTATGTAGAATTACCAGCACGGTGTAAATGTAAGAGCATATCATTTTCACGGGACCATAATGCCATTGATTGAATAGCAGTATAACCAATTACTAAGTCAATCATAACAATAATCGAACCTAATTCTTTAGCGTATTCTGCACGAAGATACATTTCTTCCATTGTTGCAGCCGTTACATTTAAGTACGAACCTTTAACTTCACCGGAAGCAGCCGCAGCACGGTTTATACCTTCAATACAGTAGATGAAACGCTCTCTCCAACGCATAAATGGCTGTGAATTAATGTTTTCATCATCTTTTAAGAAATCTAATCCACCTTTTAAACCCTCGTATACTACACGACCGTAGTTCTTACCAGATAAACCTAATTTAGGTTTTACAGTAGCACCTAATAAAGGACGCCCAAATTTATCCATACGCTCACGCTCTACAACTACACCTGTAGCTGGACCTTGGAAAGTCTTTAAGTAAGCGTACGGGATACGCATATCTTCTAAACGTAATGCTTTAACAGCTTTGAAACCAAATACATTACCGATGATAGAGGCTGTTATGTTAGCTAAAGAACCTTCTTCGAATAGGTCACATTCGTAAGCAATGTAAGCGAAGAATTGATCAGGTGCGCTAGGCACGGGATCAACACGGTATGCCTTAGCACGGTAAACATCACAAGCTGTTAAAAGATCAGTCCAAACAACTGTCCACGTAGCGGTAGACGATTCACCTGCAACTGCAGCTGCGGCTTCTACCGGGTCAACACCTGGTTGTGGTGTAATACGGAATAGTGCAAGCACATCAGAATCTTTAACTGTGTAAGCAGCATCCCAATAACCCATCTTAGCATATGGGATTACACCCGATTCGTAACGTTCACTCTTAATTCTTGTACGTTCTGATACAGAAGACATTTATTCCTCCTAAGGATTAAAGGCAATATAAATTATTTTGTGAAAAAATTAGAAAAACTCATCGGCCAATTCATAATTAATTATAAGGACCTCGGTGTTAGTATAGCACAAGTTATAAAAAATGTGCACCATAATTTTCTTTGTATAACTAAAATTCAAAAAGTAAAATTTTCAGAATCAACTGTGTTAATTTGAGTTACTAGATGTGATCAATGATATTATCTTTAAAAGAGAAAAAAGATTTTAGCTTGACTTACAAAATAAAATGCTTATTATAAATGTGTAGATTGAGGGTTGCTAACTCAATGGTAGAGTACTCGGCTTTTAACCGATAAGTTCTGGGTTCAAGTCCCAGGTAACCCATAACTTTTGTAAATAATTATTTATAAACTAAAAATTTGTTAATACTTAAGGGCGACTCTCACTCGATTTACTTGTGCATTTATTGAGAGAGATGACAAGTTCTAAATTCGTTTCGTCTGTTAAGAATAAGTAAAGTGAAATGAGATCAATCATAAGAATCTTCTGAAACTTTTCTGTTCGCCGAAAGTTGCTGGCATTAAAGATTTTTGGATAATATGCACTGTAAAATCATATATTTTATTTTTTAAATTATTATTGATATTGTTTTTGTGCATACCCCAGGATTTCTAAAAATTTGCAGAAGCGGGTAATTTATACCAATACAAGTGCGATACTTACTATTATAAATATACTTATTTAAGTTTTTTAATTTCTTACTATCAATCGTAATTGATATATATATATATATATATATATCTCTAT